>TARA_B110000003_G_scaffold152808_3_pt1 | contig 48823 bp, 37 predicted proteins | sample TARA_B110000003 | Tara Oceans TARA_B110000003 (sample SAMEA4396424) | marine metagenome | biome: Westerlies Biome; feature: [SRF] surface water layer (ENVO:00010504); material: water (ENVO:00002006), including particulate matter (ENVO:01000060) such as... | depth 5 m
ATCTCCATTGGTAAGAAGACCATCATCAAATGAAGGGCCTGATGCTGCTCTGTAAAAATATAAATTATCAATAAAAATAGTTCCCGTAGGGTCTGCAGAAATTACGGTTTGATTGATATCAGAAAAAGGGACATCTATAAAATTCGATAAAGGGAGGTCAAAACTAATCCATTCACCTTCTTGGTCTATTGCATTTTCTACCTCAAACTCTATATTGTCTGTTCCGCCATTGTAACCTGTACCATTAAAATCTACAAATTTTATTTTGAAGGTGCTTACATCTGTACTCCAAACATCAAAATGAACCATTTCCATAGCAGCAGCATTAATAGGTTCAGTTTCTGTAATAATACCAGCATAAGCCAATTCTCTGTATACTAATGTCTGATTAGCTTCTATAGCTACCTCTTCTTGAACTGTAACAACAGACCAACTCGTAGTATAAGAATCTACAGTTGTTTGAAGATATTGTTCACTATACATGGATATAACATCATTAGCATCTCTTCCTGGTGGGGAAGGAGCTTTTGTAATGGGTGCTAAAATTTCTGTTACTTCAAACTCTTCAGTATACTCTGTTGTTTCAATAGCACCACCGATGGCTACAACTTTTACAGAGTAAGTACCAGGCACTTCGTAATTGTATGATATTTCATCACCAATATTTCCTGTAGCTACAGGTTGTTCTATTCCATCCTCTCCAGAATAAAATTGAAAGGTTGTTGCAAAATCGGCAGTTGCAATAATGTTAACCTTTCTTGAAATAGCAACATCGTTTTCAATAGAAACTTCCAAATTTTGTGGAGCTTGAAATGACATTACAAGTTCTTGAGTTACTTCTGCAGTATCTCCAATTAAATTATAAGCAATAATACCTACAGTATAGATACCCTCTGCATAGAGATGTTGAATACTATCTCCATTTGGTAAATTTGCAGGTTCTGAACCGTCACCAAAATCTATATCAAAAGATGTCGCGCCTTCTGCAATTGGAGTGATAGTGACTAAACCCGAATTATCTTGAGTAACTATATAATTAGCTGCAACGTTTGATGGTAAAGCAATATCGTTTAGAAAATCTAAGTTCGTCTCATCTTTACAGGAACTTATAATAATAAGTATGATTAGTGCTTTGTATATTGTTCTTATTTTTTTCATAATTGTATATTTTTAGTATCCTAGATTTTGATCCCAACGATTTCCAGCCAATTCTATTTCAATTCTTGGAATAGGGAATACCTCATTTTTATTTGGAGTAAATCCAGGAATGGAAGATGTATTCCCAGTTCTAACTTGATCAAAGAATCGATGCCCCTCTCCAGCTAACTCTAATCTTCTTTCAGTTAAAATATTTGACAAACTTGCAGTAATTCTATGATTTGAATCTCCGAAAGCTCTGTCTCTGACTAGATCCAACAAATCTTGAGGATTGTTTTTTTGAATAGAGGCTTGTATGTTGGCTTCTGCAGCCATTAACAATACATCTACATAACGTATAGCTCTATAATTATTACTTCTATTGATATTTTGGTCTGGCAAGACAATGTCATCTGCATAAGGAATATATTTCTTGTTGAAATATCCTGTATGTTCCGATCCTAAATTATATGTAACATCTGGTCTTGTTGCAATAAAAGCATCAATATCAAAAATTGTTGCTTCCATTCTTGTATCATTAACATCATAAGCATCAACTAACTCTTGAATAGGGACATTAAAACTAAACCCTGAAGCATATGGTGTATAATCACCACCTCTAAATCGAGGACCCATAAAACCAACTGCAAAATTACCCTCTAAACATTGAAAACAGCCAAATCCTGCACCTTCCTGACTTCCTGAATATTGAACTTCAAATACAGATTCAACATTGTTTTCATTATTATTGAGAAAAATGGTAGAAAAATCACTAACTAATTGATATTGCCCAGAAGATATTACATTATTGAATGCATCAGCTGCTTCATCATATTTACTTTGATATAAATAAATTTTTCCAAGTAAGGCAAGTGCAGCTCCTTTTGTAGCTCTTCCTTGTTGATTTTGCTGCAATGGAAGGTTTTCTGAAGCAATTAATAAGTCTGTTTCTAATTGTGTGTATATTTCACTTTTAGGAGTCTTGTCAATTGTTTGTGTTTCTGCGATACTAATTCTCCCTTCTGTGTACATAGGGACATCTCCAAAGAATTTTACTAATTCAAAATAGTAGTAAGAACGTAGGAATAAGTTTTCAGCTAATATTCTCTCTTTACCTTCAAAATCTATTTTATCTTGGAACTCAACAATATAATTAGCTCTACTAATTCCTGCATACATCCACTGCCAGACACTTCTTAGTGCACCATTATCTGGTGTATGAATCATATCATCAATTTGTTGCCAATCTAAAACATCAGTTGGGTTTTCTCCTCCACAATAACTATTGTCTGAGGCAATTTCACCGAGAATATTGTTTAATGCTGTTGTTGACAATAAATCATACACTCCTACTAGCGCATCTTGATAGTCTTGAGGGTTATTAAAATAGTTTTCAGAATTTTGTTGTCCCTCAGGAGCAATGTCTAAATAATCATCACATGAAGAAACAGAAGCGAGTGTTAATGTGATTACAATTAAATATATTATCTTATTTTTCATCATATTTTGTTTTAAAATGAAACATTAATTCCTAGTGTATAGGTCCTTGTTTGAGGATACTGACCTAAATCAACTCCAGCTGCTGCAGGATTAGCATTTGATACATCTGGGTTATAACCACTATACTTTGTAAATGTGTATAAGTTATTTGCAGAAAGGTAAACCCGTATTTTATCCATTTTTAATTTTTCTAATGAGGATGTTGGAATCGAATAACCAAGTTGAACATTTTGTATTCTTAAAAAAGAAGCATCTTCAACAAAGAAATCAGAGAATAAATAATTATTTGATGCATTTGTTGATGCTCTTGGAGTTGAGTTAGAAGTACCTTCACCTGTCCATCTGTTTAAATATAATCTAGATTTATTGCTGTATGTTAGGAAACGTTCATAACTTCTTACGGCCTTGTTTCCAAGAGACCCATATAGTGATGCTGCAAAATCTAAGCCTTTGTAGTCCATATTTAAATTAAAACCCAATGTCATGTCTGGAATAGGATTCCCTAGAACAGTAAGGTCATCTTCACTCCCAAATTCTACAACGCCATCACCATCAACATCTACAAATCGAATATCTCCAGGTTGTGCCCCAACTTGAGTAGCATGAGCGTCTATTTCTTGTTGATTTTGAAATATCCCATTTGTTTTTAAACCATAAAAAGATCCAATAGGTAAACCTGTTTGAAATCGTGAAGTCTGCTGACCTAAACCAAAATCTCCACTAGGGATAAATCCTGCTGCATTGTTTACCTCGATTGTTTTGTTTTTTACAGTAGTGATATTCAATCCGGCAGCAAGTTTAAAGTTATCAGAAACTTGTTTGTTGTAGTTGAGGCTTATATCAAAACCTTTATTATCAATTGTTCCTGCATTCACAATAGGTGCAGCACTTCCTCCGGCAGTAGAACCTAAAAGTCCAGAAACTTCTGGGACAAGAAGTAGGTTTTCGGTAGTTTTTTTATAATAATCTACTGTCATATCTAATAGACCGTTAAAAAAGCTTGTATCAAAACCAATATTTATTTGTTCATTGGTCTCCCATTGTAAATCGGGATTTGCTAATTGGCCAAGGGCATTTCCATTAGAAATTATATTTCCAAATGGATAGGTAGCTTCAGCATTCGCTCCTTGTAATGTACCAATCCATCCGTAGCTTCCAATTTTATCATTTCCTGTGATACCCCAACTTCCTCTAAATTTCAAATTGCTGATTATATTGCTATCAAAAAAGTCTTCTTTTGAAGGAATCCATCCCGCAGAAACCGAAGGGAAATAACCAGCTCTATTATTGGGTCCAAATCTTGTAGAAGCATCTCTTCTGACCATAGCAGAGAATAAATATTTTCCTTCATAATCATATTGAATTCTTCCAAAAAGAGAATACCAACGATCTTCACTAACTCCTGTTGAAGCACTTCTGTTTCTTTGGACAGTTCTATTATCAACCACAATATTTCCATCTGGATCTAATGAAGATAAAATATATTCATCGTAGACATCTTGAGTATTGAATAAAAAAGCATTATTCCAGTTATCTTCACCTGCAAGAGAACCATAACCGTATACTCCATAAAACTGGACGCTTCTTAATGAAGTTCCTAACAATAAATTAAAGTTGTGCTTGTCAAAAGATTTTTTATAATCAATAAAAGTTTCCCAAGTATAATCCGTATAGTTTTGAGTATCTTCACCTACAGCACTAAATAAATCTTTAATTCCATTTCCGTTTGTGTCTGTTAAAAATTGATTGTTTGCAGTAAGACTTACATTATTATTTACCTTGTTAGGGCCATAGTATACAAGTGGGAAATAGTTTCTATTAACAACATCTGCATAGTTAAAGTTATATCTAGATGTAATTTTAAGATCTTCAATGATTTCATAGGATAATTCTATTTTACCTGTAAATCTATTTACTTTAGTGTCATTGTATGTATTGTTGATTAATGCAAGAGGATTGATAATTTCTATTCCTTGTTCACCTCCAATATAAGAGAACCCTCTTGAAGGCCCGCTTCCGTCAGTTCCATCAAAAACAGGTGTTAATGGTGATGCATTTAATGCATAATATAAAGCTGAACCTCTTCCGCCCTCTGGAATTGTTTTTCTATTAATGTTAGTATATAATAAAAGAGTACTAAGTTTAAGTTTATCTGTTAAATCAATACCTAAATTATTTCTAAGCGTAATTCTATTAAAATTTGATTTGTCTGGTGAAATTACCCCTTCTTGTTTAAAAATGCTTGCGCTTGTGCTATGCGTAATCGTTTCAGAACCACCGCTAGCACTAAAAGTATGATTAGTAATTGGCGCTTGAGTAAATAATTGTTTCTGCCAATCAGTTCCAGTACCATAACCATTAATATTCGGATAAGGGATATTATTACCGTCAGCTATTTCTGCTTCATTTACGTAAATGGCATATTCACTAGCATTCATCAAATCCAATTGATTTGATGCTTCTTGGATTGAAGCGAAGGAATTAAATGTGAATTTGGTAGGTCTATTCTTTTTACCTGATTTTGTTGTAATCAAAACAACTCCGTTAGCAGCTTGAACACCATAAATAGCTGAACTAGCATCTTTAATAATGTCCATTTTTTCGATATCATTAGGATCTATGACACTTAGGTCTGAACCTATGTTAACTCCGTCAACAATTACTAAAGGAGAATTGTTCCCATTAGTAGTAATACCTCTAATTCTAATGTTTAGTGAAGCTCCTGGAGATCCAGAATTTGCCGTCACTTGAACTCCGGCAGCACTTCCTGTTAACGCTTCTTCAATTCTTGAGGGGTTTGTTTCTGCAATTTTCTCAGCATTCAAAGAAGAAAATGCACCCGTAACCAATTCTTTTCTTTGACTTCCGTAACCGACTACAACAATCTCGTTAAGGGTCTCAGAACTCTCTTCAAGAACTGCATTGATAATTTCTTGATCAGCTATTAATTCTTTTGTTTTATATCCTAGATAGCTAAAGATTAAAATGGATCCTTTAGGGATGGAAGAAATTTTATAATTTCCATCAAAATCTGTTACATCTCCTTTAGAGGAGTTTTTTACAATGACATTCACTCCAGGAAGAGTTTCACCTGTAACAGCATCTGAAACTAAACCTTTCACATCAATACTTTGAGCATACAACGTGTTGGATATAAAAATGAACGAAATTAAAACAATGAGTTTTCTCATAAAATATTTTTCATTTGATTAATGCAACTAAATTAACAGAATTATCTAGAAAATTGATAATTTCGACCTCAATAAAAAACATACACAAAAAAAAAGGAAGTCATAAAAACAAGAAAGCTATATTTTTTGGGAGGTTCTTAATCCTCAAAAAAAATAAAAACCATACATTGTTATGGTAATGTATGGTTTTTTCTAAACTTGTCTTATCGTTAAATTTCCAATATATAACTGCTTAAGCTCTCTTCGTGCATAAGATTCATTTTTTTTCGTAATCGATATCTCTTAACTTCAACACTACGAATAGATATATTAAGTAGTGGTGCAATTTCTTTAGAAGATAAATTTAATCTTAAATATGTACAAAGCCTCAAGTCATTTGAAGTTAAATTAGAATGCTTATTTTTCAGTTTCTTTATAAATCCTTTGTCTGTATTTTTAAATGCCTCTTCAAATAATTTCCAATCATCTGAGGTGTTTAAATTATTATTTATAAGTTTTATGACCTTTGTTACTCCATTTGTATCCTTTGATAAACTAAGCTCTTTTTTTATTGTACCTAATAATTCATTACGTTTTATTAAGTTCATTGTAGACAATCCTAACTCTCTATTTTTGGAATCAATATCTTTCTGTAGATCTAAATTTTTAAAATGCATTAGTTGTTGTTCGTTTTCTAATTGTTTAATTTCAAATTCTTTCTCTTTTTGTTTTAAAAGTTTTTCACGTTGGTTTTTAAAATAATTTCGATGAATAATATTTATAATAATTAAAATTAAAACTGCAGATAAAAAGTAAACTACTAAGGCTATATTTTTTAAATACCAGGGTTTTTCTATGGTAAAACTATATCTAATTGTATTACTAGTTTTTGTATTTCCAAGCTTTGCATTTGCCTCAAATATATATGTTCCGTGGGGTAAGTTTTCATAAAAAACTTCTGATTTTGTAGTCCATTCACTCCAATTGTTATTAGACCCAACAAGTCTATATTGAAACATAGAAGGAAAATATTTACTATAATTAGATAAACTAAATGAAATTTTAATCTGATTTTCTGTATTTTTCAGGAAACCTTCTTTAATCAGGCTTAAAGAGATTTCCTTGCCTTCAATTGAATAAACAATAACTTCATTTAGTTTAATGGTTTGATTTATTTTATTTCGATATGTTAAATCTATAATAATGTAACCATTATTGATTCCAATTAAATATTTGTTATCTCCAACATAAAGAATATTCTCATACCCTTCTTTTGTTTCTCTTATATTATTTGGAATAGGAATAGAAAACAACTCATTTTTTGTACTGAGTTTTTCTGTTTGTAAATAAGAAATATTGTCATTTGTAAAAGCAAATAATTTATTATTAGCATTAATTAACTTTCCGGAAATATAGCTGGTATAACCGTATAAATTGCTAAGAATACTATCTTTCTTAAAATCTAGAGAATTACTATCATAGTAAAAGACACCATTATTAGATCCATAAAGAACCTTATTGTTGTATTTATTTAAGCTAGACTTTATGCTTTTTTCTACAATCGACTTAGAATAGGATAATACTCTATTAAAACCTGAATCAATTTTTAATCTGTATACTCCTTTTTGCTCATGACTTATTAAAATTTCATTTTGATTTATGAATTCAATATACCTTGAAGAAATACCAAAACCTCTTATTTTATTTCTTAATATCCATTTGTCATTTTCTTTTTTAAGAATAAATAATCCCTCATAATTACCTTGAATTATAATAGTAGGATTATTTGCAACTTCCTTAAATAACCATGTCCCAAAAGTATCTTTAATTCTTTCAGCTTTTCCATTTGTAATGATAAAAGTTCCTTTATCGTGACCACAAAACAAGGTATTATTTATTTTTTGTAGTGACCAAACTTGGCCTTCTGTCCCTTTTATAAATTTAAAATCTCCTTTCTTATCTTGATTTTTATAAAAAAGTCCATGATTTGTTCCTAAATATAAAAAATCATTGTCTATGACGGAGGTGTATACAGACCCTAAAGTTCCTAAATCATCTTTGTATACTCTAAATGGAGCATTAAAATTTATATTACTAATACCATTGTCTAAACCAAGCCATACATTTTTCTCTTTGTCTTCATATAAAGAAAGAACAGTATTATTTCCTAGTCCTTTACTTTGATTAATAGTATATTCAATTTTCTTTTTTGTATTAACATATATAATTCCGTTTGAAACAGTACCAAGTATAAAATCACCGTTTTTTAACTTTAAACTGTTGTAAATACTATAGTTGCTTAATTTATTATTAAGATTAGAATCCCATTCTTTGATGGGCTCTCCTTTTTGTTTAATAAAAAAACCAAGCTCTTTCGTTTGAAATAATAACTTATTATTATTACTAAAAATATTTGTTAAGATATTATTTTTCAATAGAGGCTCATCGGTAATTAATATTTCTTTACCATTTTTATACTTAAAGATACCGTCATAAATTTTTTGATAATAAATTTCATTATTAACCTTATAAATTTTCGTTATTGTAGTTTTTGATTTTATTATATCTATATTTTTTGACTTAGTATCGTAAATATAAATTCTGTCTAATGATTGAAATAGAATCCAACGATCGAGTGCTAATATATTCCAAAACTCTTCATCTTCAGCGAGAGGAATTTTTTGACTTTTAGTTATCGAGCTATATTCTAAAGTTCCATATTTATTCCTTTCCCAGTAGCCAAAATCCATATAGCTTCCGGTATATATTTTTTCCTCAATCACCTTCACTGATCGAACTATAGAAGAGTTTGCAGATTTATATAGTTTCCATCGTGACCCATTATAAGTAAGCAAGCCTTTATTATTGGCGAAATAAATAGATTTGTCATCACTTTGAGATATCCCCCAATTCTGATCCTCTGCACCATAATCTTTGGGCTTAAAAACTTCAATCGGAGGAAGTTCTTGCCCCATAGTTGATAGTTGAATAAATAAAAATAAATAAAATGTATATCTTAACTTCATTAACTTAATTGCTAGGAATTAAAAGTTCAATTAGCAATTGAATTTTTAAACTTTTCTAAATTATTAAAATCAAAACTAATGGTACTTAAAATGTTTGGTTACTAAATTAATATAAATCTTTTAAAATCATTGCTTTTTTAAATTTATTGTATGGCCTATGTTAAGGTTTATTAAAATAGATAAGCAAGAAGATTCATAAAAATATTGTAATAAATAAAGTTAAAATATAAAAAACATTAAAGTGAATCATAAGTTTTTGTAACTTATAGTCTTTAATTATTAATTTATAAGCAATGCCAAATTATACACTAAAAATAAATGGGAAAGAAAAAACAGTAACAGCTGAATCAGATACTCCTCTTCTGTGGATATTGAGAGATGAATTAAATATGCTTGGAACTAAGTTTGGATGTGGGATAGCACAATGTGGTGCTTGTACTGTACATATAGGTGATTCAGCTGTCAGAAGTTGCTCAATCCCTGTTTCATCCATTTCAGGGCAATTTATTACTACCATTGAAGGACTTTCTGAGAACGGAACTCATCCAGTTCAAGAAGCTTGGAAAGAAATTGATGTCCCTCAGTGTGGATATTGTCAGGCTGGTCAAATAATGACAGCTTCAGCCTTTTTAAAAGAAAATTCAACTCCTTCAAAAGAGGAGATAAGAGGCGCTATGCATGGAAATATATGTAGATGTGCTTCTTATAATAGAATTGAAAAAGCTGTAGAATTAGCAGCAAAAAATTTATAATAAATAAAGCTAATAGAATATGAAGTCTCAAAATAATCCACTTAATTTTACTAGAAGGAATTTTTTAAAAACCTCTGTTCTTGCAGGAGGAGGAATGCTTGTCGGGTTTAATATATTAAACGCTTGCAAACCTGATGCAATGCCACCAGTTGATATTTCAAAGTTAAACTTTAATGATTTTAATGCATTTATAAAAATATCTGACAAAGGTTATGTTACTATCTTTTCACCAAACCCAGAGATTGGTCAAGGAATTAAAACAGCGATGCCGATGATTATTGCTGAAGAATTAGATGTTTCTTGGGACAAAGTTACAGTTTCACAAGGGATTTATGATCCTATAAATTATCAAAGACAAGTTGCAGGAGGAAGTCAATCCATTCGTTTTGGTTGGGATGCTTTGAGGCAAACAGGTGCAACTACTAGACAGATGTTAATTAATGCTGCTGCTGCAAAATGGGGGGTTAATCCTTCTACTTGTTCTGCTGCAGACGGTATTATTACGAATAATAATGGAGATTCATTAGGTTATGGGGAGGTTGTCAAGGAGGCTGCGCTATTAAATGTTCCTGAGAATGTAACCTTGAAAGATCGAAAGAATTATAAGATAATTGGACAAGACATTAAGAATATTGATATTGATAAAATTATAACAGGGAAACCTCTATTTGGGTTAGATTATCAATCAGAGGGAATGCTTTACGCATCTGTTTTAAGACCCCCTGCTTTTGGCAAGAAACTTGCTAGCTTTGATGCTCAGAAAACAAGAGGAGTAAATGGTGTTTTAGATGTTTTAAAATTTGGAAATAAAATTGCAGTATTAGGAAGCAGTACCTGGGCTTCTATGAAAGGTAAAAACTATTTGGTTGCCAATTGGGAAAGTGACGTTAAGCTAGAAAATACAAAAGATCATGATAACGAGTTATTGAATATTTTAGATGGCAATAAATTTGATATCAGAAGAGAGGATGGTAATATAGAAAAGGCATTTAGTCAAGCAGATAAAATTATAGAGAGAACATATGAATCTCCGTTTTTACCTCACAATTGTATGGAGCCAATGAATTTTTATGCAAATGTGACCTCCGATAAGATACATTTAGTAGGTCCCATCCAAACCCCAGCTTGGACAGTTAGCAAGATTGCAAAACTACTAGATAGACAAGAAGAAGAAATTCACTTAGAAATGACTAGAATGGGAGGTGGTTTTGGAAGGAGACTTTATGGAGACTTTGTAGAAGAAGCAGCAGAAATTTCAAGTCTAGTTCAAAAGCCTATTAAAGTAGTTTTTTCAAGAGAAGATGACATGTCAGCAGGAACCTACAGGCCAGCAATTAAATATAGAATAAAAGCTTCTTTAAAAGATGGAGAAGTTACAGGATATCATCTAAAAGAAGCAGCTGTAAACGGAAACATGTATGGATTAATTTCAAATTTTTTTCCCGCTGGATGCATCCCAAATTATAAAGTAAGTACTTCAAATTTTCAAAGTAAAATAACTACTGGAGCATGGAGAGCGCCTTATACAAACTTCTTAGCTTTTGCAGAACAAAGTTTTTTTAGTGAACTAGCAGATGAATTAGGTTTAGATCATCCTACACTTCTTATTAAGTTGCTTCAAAAAGTAAAAGGGACCAAGGATGAGCGCATTCAGTATTCAGGAGAAAGAATGGAAAAAACGATTAAACTAGCTATTGATAAATCTAACTGGGGTGAAGTATCTGAAGGTACTTATCAAGGTTTTTCTGCATATTATAGCCATAACACCCACGTTGCAGAAGTTGCAGAAGTTGAAATAGAAAATGGGATGCCAATTATTAAAAAAGTAATAGTAGCTGTAGATTGTGGAATTGTTGTTAACCCACTAGGAGCAAGAAATCAAATTGAAGGTGGAGTTATTGATGGGATAGGACACGCAATGTATGGTGATTTTTCTTTTAAAGAAGGATCTCCAGAATTAGTTAATTTTGATAACTATCGCTTAATTAGAATGCTAGAAACACCAAAGGTGATAACCTATTTTGTGGATAGTGATCTTTCTCCAACTGGATTAGGAGAGCCAGGATTGCCTCCAGCAGGGGGAGCAGTTGCAAATGCGATTAAAGTTGCGACAGGGCAAGTATTACTTAAACAACCTTTTATAAATAACATTGAAAAGTTGAGCCCTAAAATTTTAGGATAATTTCAATAGTTTCTGATACGCCTCTTTTGTATCAATATCAAAATAAGGAGTTGAAGAGGCCATTCCTATCACCTCTTTTTTATATTTATTGACAACAGGCTTTGCACCTTCATTATTTGATAATATAGATAATTCATTAAATAATGATTTATCAAAAATAGCAGGTACCCCTGAAATATCCTCATAACTTGTGAGTACGATTCTTTTTCTAGAGCTATCAGATAAAGCAATTAACTCTTCATAATGTTCTCTATTAACAAGAGGTAAATCACTTAATGTTACAAGAACACGGTCATACTTATCTTTCTTTTTTATTAATTCAATGCCTTTGCTTAATGAACTCCCCATTCCATCTTGCCAATTATTATTCATAAGTATCGTTGCTTTTTGGCCTCTAATAGATTTAAAAATATTTGTAAAATGGGCTCCAATAACTATAAAAATATCTGAATATTTTATACCAGCCGCTTGTTCTATAGAATGGAGTAATAAAGTAGAGTTATTGTAAGGAAGTAATTGCTTGGGTTCGCCCATTCTTTTAGACTCGCCTGCAGCAAGAATTAATATTGCAGTTTTTGACATTATTGGTGTATTCTGATTTGTTTATCTTTCAAAGATATGGGTTTTTGATTTCTAATGACAGATAATATTTCAGCAAGTATAGATATTGCAATCTCTTGAGGTGTTTCTGCACCAATATTAATACCTGCAGGACCATATATTTTATCAAAAAAACTTTCAGAGATTAATTCGTTTTTTTCTAATAATTCATTGAATAGTTTTTCTCTTCGATTACTAGGGCCCAAAATACCAATGTAGGTTATTTGTTTATCAATAAGTTTTGAAAGATATTTTAAATCCTTAACATAGCTATGAGACATTATCATCAAAGCAGTTCGCGAATCAAAAGGAATTGAACTAAATTCTTTTTCATTAATTCCAAGATAATTTGATGCTCCTGGAAAGTCATCGATTGTTTTTAATTCATCAATTGGGGCTATAATATCAACTTCCCATCCAGTTGCAGATGCATATTTACATAATTGTACAGCATCGTGCTCACACCCTACAATAACTAGTTTAAAACCTGCTTTGATTATTTGGATAAATGGAGTTAGTTTATTTTCGGTTGTTATTGATGAAGTTGAAAATTTTCCATCAGAAAAATGAAAAAATGTACCTCCACCGAATCTCTTTGAGTCCTCTTTAGAAAAATACGACTTAATGGTAAAAGATTTTCTGGAAAGACATTGTTTTTCAAAAGCTATAAAGAATTCTTCTTTAGGATTAAAAGGTTCAATTAAAATATGTAAAATTCCTTCACAGCCTAGCCTGTATCTTCCATCATACTCCATTACGATAGATGTATTAGTTTCAAAAACTTTTTTAGCTTGTTTTATAATTTCTTTTTCAACACAGCCTCCACTTACGGCACCAATCATTTGACCATTATCTTGAATAGACATTCTAACGCCCGGTCTTCTATATGAAGAACCATTTAAAGAAACTACAGAAGCTAAAGCAGTCTTTATTCCTTTAGATTTTGCAATTTTGGCAGAACGGATAATATCTTTTAATTCGTGCAGCATAAATATGTCTACCAAATTACAAATTTTGGCGCTTTTTATAGAATCATTTTTAACTTTTTAAAAAGTTCTTAAAACCATTACCTTTATCTTATAAAATATCTTTTCATGAAAAACAAGATTCAAATATTTATAATATATACTTTTTTAACGGTAACACTATCTGCTCAAAAAAATGACGTTGCTACAAATCCATACTGGTCAGAAGGGAAAGCGGAAGTAAATGTATACGAACTTTCACAAAACAGATATCAAGAAAATCATGCTGGACAACTTGTGAGTATTTTTGTAACGGAGGATTTTTTAACAGGTAAACAAGTAAAAAATGAGTATTATAAAAATGTGAATACTTCATGGGTTTTAAAGAACATACAATTAAGAAAATTTACTACAGGTGTTTATGATTATTCTCTTTTTAGTTCTGTATTTACTCCAATCGATAGGAAAAAATTTACAAAGTCCCTAAAAGTGTCTGCTTCTTTACAAGAATGGTGTGGTACTATTTACACACAATTCAACCTTATCTCTAATACTGACTATAGATTGGAGCAACGCTCTTATTTTGAAAAAGAGGGGGATAGGAGCTTAATAATTATAAAATCATTTTTGGAAGATGAAATTTTTACTGTAATGAGAATGAATCCACTATTATTACCCATTGGTTCTGTTCAATTTATTCCTCCTGCGAATTATATTCAATTGAAACATTTACAATTACAATCCTATAAAGCAATGGCTTCATTATATTCATACAAAGAAAATAATTTAATAGGAACAAATTTAATGGAGTATAAGATAGAATACACTCAATTAAAAAGAAAAATTCGAATTATTTTTGAAAATAAAAAACCATATAAAATTGTAGGTTGGTATGAAACTTTTCCTTCTGCTTTTGATCATAAATTAAGAACTACAAGAGCGATTTTAAAAACTCAAAAAATGCTTCCTTATTGGAATCATAATCGTTTGAAAGATAAAGTTTTAAGAAAAGAGTTGGGGTTGCATTAAAAGAAGATTTCTTGAGCTAATCGAAAAGTATTGGCATGTGCATTTACAATGGTATTAATATTAGGAGAATATCCACCACCCATACTACACATTAATGGAATGTCTAAATCTTTGCAGCTTTGTAAAACAAATCGATCTCTTTCTTTACAGCCTTCTGTGGTTAATGATAACTTTCCTAACTTATCTGTTGAAATAACATCAACACCACATAAATAATAAATAAAATTCGGTTTTTGAATAGCAATTAATTTAGGTAAAGTTTCTTTTAAAATTGATAAATATGTAGTGTCATCGGTTCCATTCTCTAAAGGGATATCAAGATCACTTTTTTCTTTATGAAACGGGTAGTTACTTTCTCCATGCATTGAAAAGGTATAAACAGACTCATCATTTTGAAAAATTTCAGCAGTTCCATTTCCTTGATGCACGTCTAAATCTATAATTAGAATTTTTTCAGCAAGTTTTTTTTCTTGTAAGTATCTGGCTCCAATTGCTTGGTCATTTAACAAACAAAAACCCTCACCTCTATTAGTGAAAGCATGGTGTGTGCCTCCAGCTATATTCATAGATATTCCATTTTGAATGGCATATTTACTCGCCATCATGGTTCCATCTGCTATAATCATTTCTCTTTTAATTAAATCTTCACTCAACGGGAAACCAATCTTTCTTGCAGCTTTTTGACTAAGACTAATATTCATTAAATCTGACACATATTCGGCATCATGAACCATAAAAAAGTACTTATTATTAGGAATTTCAGGGGTAAAGAAATTTTCTCTAATGCAAGTCCCTTCATACAATAATTGCTGAGGTAAAAGATCATATTTATCCATTGGGAATCGATGTCCTAATGGTAAATTATGTTTGTAAATTGAGTGATATGCTATTTTAAGCATTAACTTATTTGTTGTCCATTACTTACTCTTTGTTCAGGTTCTAAAAAAGCTAATTTACCATTGGGAGTATCAGTCATTAAAATCATTCCCTGGCTTTCTATACCTCTAATTTTTCTTGGAGCTAGATTAGTTAAAACAGTTACTTGCTGGCCAATAACTTCTTCAGGGGTAAAACTTTCTGAAATACCAGAAATAATTGTTCTCACATCGACACCAATATCTACTTTTAATAGTAATAATTTTTTAGTTTTTGTAACTTTTGACGCCCCTATAATAGTCCCAACCCTTATATCTAACTTATTAAAGTCTTCAAATTCAATAATGTTTTTTTGAGGTTCAATAAACTTATTATCTTGTTTATTAACTTTTTTAGTTGCTGCTAATCTTTCTAGTTGAGACAAGATTTTTTTATCCTCAATTTTAGAGAAGAGTAGTTCAGCTTTTCCAATTTGATTTCCAGAAAAAATTAAATTATCCTTTTTAGAGACGTCATTCCATGTATTATGGTTTTCCTCTGAATTGGGATTTAAAATAGCGTTTAATTTGGTTGATGTGAATGGTAAAAAAGGCTCAGAAACCACTGCTAACGCAGCAGTAATTTGTAATGCAACATACATAATGGTTTTAACACGCTCTTGATCTAGCTTAATCACTTTCCAAGGCTCTTCATCTGCTAGATATTTATTTCCTAACCTAGCAAGATTCATCAACTCTTGAGAGGCTTCTCTAAATCTATAACGTTGAATAGATTTACCAATACTTCCAGGATAGATTTTAATCGCTAATAAAGTCTCTTTATCTACCTCTAAAAGCTCACCCGGCATTGGTACGACACCGTTATAGTATTTATTAGTTAATACGACTACACGATTAACGAAGTTCCCAAAAATAGCAACCAATTCACTATTATTTTTTATTTGAAAATCCTTCCAAGTAAAATCGTTATCTTTATTTTCTGGAGAATTAGCTGTTAAAGTGTAGCGTAATACGTCTTGTTGATTTGGAAAATCTTGTAAGTATTCGTGTAGCCAGACCGCCCAGTTTTTGGAAGTTGATAATTTATTCCCTTCTAAGTTTAAAAACTCATTTGCCGGAACATTTTCTGGTAAGATATAATCTCCATGAGCTTTTAACATTGCAGGGAAAATAATACAGTGGAATACAATGTTATCTTTTCCTATAAAATGTACAAGTTTTGTGTTTTCATCTTTCCAGTAATCTTCCCAATTCTTACCTTCTCTTTTAGCCCATTCTTTAGTGGAGGAGATGTAACCAATAGGAGCATCAAACCAAACATACAGTACTTTGCCATTACCACCATTTACAGGGACAGGAATTCCCCATTCTAGATCTCTTGTTACCGCTCTGGGTCTTAATCCATCATCAATCCAAGATTTTACTTGTCCAAGAACATTTGGCTTCCAATCACTTTTGTGACCTTCTAAAATCCACTTACGTAAAAAATCCTCATGTTTATCTAAAGGTAAAAACCAATGTTTTGTTTTTTTAACTGTTGGAGTATTTCCAGTAATGGCAGATTTAGGGTTAATCAAATCTGTCCCGTTATGACTAGTCCCACATTGTTCACACTGATCTCCATAACTTTCTTCAAAACCACATTTTGGACATGTTCCAACAACAAAACGATCTGCTAAAAATTGATTTGCTTCTGCGTCATATAATTGTTCGGTTATTTCTTCAATAAAATCCCCTTTTTGATGTAGATTTTTAAAAAAGTCTGAGGCTGTTTTATGATGAATTTTAGAAGAGGTTCTTGAATAATTATCAAAAGAAATTCCAAAATCTTTAAAAGATTGTTGAATGATTGCGTGATATTTATCAATAATATCCTGAGGAGAAACACCTTCTTTTTTTGCACGCATAGGAATGGCTACACCGTGCTCATCACTTCCACATATATAGGCTACATCATTTCCCGTTAATCGTAAATATCTAGCATAAATATCAGCAGGGACATACACACCGGCTAGGTGACCAATATGAATTGGACCATTGGTGTAGGGAAGTGCAGCAGTAATAGTATATCTTTTATTAGAGCTCATTGGTTATTACGAACATAAATTTGAGTGACAAAAGTACAAAAAGGAACTCGAACATATTTTTGAAAGCCCAACGAAATTAAATACATTTACAGAAATGATTTATATGAAGAGACGAATTAAATTCCTATTCGTAGTTTTATTCTTTATTTCTTTTTTGTCTTTTGGGCAAATAAAGAGCGATTCAATTTCTAAACCAATGAAATTAGTTCAACCGAATTACTTGAAGGCCGGAGATAGCATTGTTATTTTAGCTCCTGCCGGAATTCTTGTTAAAAGAGAGAAAATTATTAATAAGGCTAAACAATTGGCTGAAAGCTGGGGGTTAAAAGTCTTTTTAGGGGAGCATGTTTTTAGTCAGAATCATCATTTTTCTGGAACAGATAAAGAACGTACAAGTGATTTTCAAAAAGCATTAGACGACTCTAGTATAAAAGCAATTTGGTGTGCAAGAGGTGGTTATGGCAGTGTGCGTATTTTAGATCAATTAGATTTTAAAAATTTCAAGATAAGCCCTAAATGGATTATTGGTTATTCTGATATAACAGCCTTTCATAGTCACATTCATAATTTAGGAATACAGACAATTCATGCGATGATGGGTACTAGTTTGCTATTTAATCCATTGGAGATAGAACAAAGCATTGAAACCTATAGGAGGGCTCTTTTTGGAGAATCTCTTCATTATGAAGTTCTCTCAAATAATTTGAATAGGAAAGGAAGTGCTGAAGGACAATTAGTTGGTGGAAATCTAAGTATATTATACAGCATGCTAGGTAGTGAAAGTCAATTAAAGACTGATGGGAAAATTTTATTTATTGAAGAAATTGGAGAATATAAATATCATATAGATAGAATGTTACAAAGTTTAAAAAGGGCAGGATATTTTAATAATTGTAAAGGATTGATTGTTGGTGATATAAGCAATATTAAAAAAAACACAACTGTTTGGGGAAGTTCTGTAGAACAACTGATTTTAGATGTGGTTTCGGACTATAATTTCCCGGTTTTATTTAATTTTCCATCTGGACATGAAACAGATAATAGAGCGCTAATTTTAGGAAAAAAAATTATTATGGATATTAAAACAACAATTTCAGAAGTTAAATTTCAATGAAAATTATAGAAGATAGTATTTTCTCATTTGCCTCTTTTATATGGGGATATCCATTGTTATTGTTATTAATTGGAGGAGGAATATACCTTCTTTTGATTTCAAGATTTTTACCATTTAGATATTTTAGCCATGCTATTCAAGTACTCAGAGGAAAATATGATGATCCAAATGATCCTGGAGAAATTAGTCATTTTCAAGCATTAACAACTGCATTATCTGCAACAGTGGGGATGGGAAATATTTCTGGAGTCGCAGTAGCCATTGCGATGGGAGGACCAGGGGCAATTTTTTGGATGTGGATAAGTGCTATAGTTGGAATGTCAACTAAATTTTTCACCTCTTCTTTGGCGATTATGTATAGAGGAAAAGATACTAATGGTGAATTACAAGGTGGCCCCATGTACTTTATTATGGTAGGATTAGGTGAAAAATGGAAATCTTTAGCCATTTTTTTTAGTGCTTGTGCTATGATTGGTGCTTTACCTGTTTTTAATGTTAATCAATTAACACAAGCAATTAATGATATTTTATTAAAACCAAATGGAGTAGTCATAACCAATTATACTAATTTAGGGATTGGAGTTTTTTTGGTAATCATTACTTCTTTTGTTATACTTGGGGGTTTAAAAAAAATTAGTAAGGTTACTGCAAACCTAGTTCCTGCAATGGTTCTATTATATTTTATTCTTGTTGTTATTATACTCATTGTTAATATAGAAGTAGTCCCTAAATATTTTTTAATGATTTTTACGGATGCTTTCTCTGCTGATTTTATTAAAGAAGAATCTGTTTTAGGAGGAGTGGTTGGCGCATTAATCATTTTAGGGATTAAAAGAGGAGCATTTTCTAATGAAGCTGGTATTGGAACTGCACCAATGGCTCACGGGGCCGCAAAAACAGACGAACCCATTCGAGAAGGACTGGTGGCAATGTTGGGTCCTTTTATTGATACAATTATTGTATGTACACTAACAGCCCTTGCGATATTAGTTACGGGTGTTTGGCAAACGAGTGATACTAACGGTGTAAGCCTAACCGCTACAGCATTTGGAAATGCAATGCCAGGTTTTGGAAAGTATTTACTGATGATTTGTGTTGCAATATTTAGTATTTCATCCTTATTTTCATATTCATATTATGGAACAAAATCATTATCATTTTTAGTAGGGGCAAAAAACAAATACTTATACAATTATTTATTTATTGCAAGCATTGTTTTAGGAGCAACATCAAGTTTAGATACGATGATTAATCTTATAGACAGTGCATTTGCTTTGATGGCAATTCCAACCATGTTTACAACAATTATCTTAGCTCCAAAAGTAATGAAAGAAACAAAAAAATATATAGAAAAATTAAAAAATTCTAGGGATTAAATCTCCTTCTTGATAATAAGGATGAAAACGCGCAAATAATTCTTCTGAGTACCAATTTAATTCTCTTGTTTTTTTTATCATTTCAGCATGTTTTGGATTTTCATATGCATAATTCATCATCGCTTCTGAATTAGACCAAAGAGAAAAAGTAGCTTGCATCACTAAAGGAAACTCTCCAATTCCTTTTGAAAAAATTAATTCTTCATACTTGTCCATAGATTTTGAAACAGATGGTACATTTCTCCAAAATTGATAGGCTAACATTGGTTTAATAGTTGCTCTAGTTATAACAGCAAGGGGTGTATTTTTAACTAAATTAATTGAAGATTCAAAAGGGTTTTGCTTGCTCCATTTACCATGGCTTTTTACAGTGTGCATTAATATGTGACTATATGATTTAGCTTTTTTTTTATATTGATTTACAGCGTCGGTTCTTAGAAACTTCTTTGCCAATTCTTCTGAGTTGAAAACTGCTATAAAACCAAATATTGAAAAATCTGGTTTAATGGAAAATCCATTTCCGCTTCCAGTCCCAAGTGGTTTAAAGAAAGAAAGACCTTTGGTTTTTTTTTGAATAATTGGAGGACGTCCCATTCTTGAGAAAGCATGCCATTTATTTTTTATTCCTGCATACTGAAAAAAAGAAATTAAAGTAGTTTGAGACATTTATAAGTTTTTTACAAAATTAAGGAATAAATGGTTTTGTATTTTAGTAAAATGGCAGAACATTATGAATTAGGGAAAAAAGGCGAACAATTGGCAGTAGAGTTCTTAATAAATAAGGGGTATCAAATTTTATCGCAAAATTGGAGGTTTCTTAAAGCAGAAGTTGACATCATTGCTAAAATTGATAAAACACTAGTTTCAATAGAGGTAAAAACAAGGTCTACTAAAGATTTTGGTAACCCTCAAGACTTTGTATATCCTAAAAAAATTAAACTATTGGTAATGGCAATGAATCAATATGTTATCAAGTACAATTTAGATGTAGAAGTTCGTTTTGATATTATTGCTATTACAAAAACTACTTCAGGTTTTGATATAGAGCATTTAGAAGATGCATTTTTATATTTTTAATTTAACTGTTCCAATACCAATTTTAAATCTTCAATTCTCTCTGGTTTTGAAATAATTTCCTTATTCATTCCTAGAACAAAATAGGTTGGTGTAGAATTAACTTGATACATTTTTGCAATTTTATTTTCCCATTTTTTAAGACCTAAAACATGATGCCATCCAGGCATATTATTTTTATAATTCATCCATTTTTTTTTTGAAGTTTCCATAGCAAAAGCGATAACTTTTGTATTTTTATTTAATTTCATAAATTCAAAAACTTTTGGAACCTCCTTCAAACAATGAGAGCATTCGGTACTGTAAAATATTAGTAAGTAACTTAACCCATCTTTTATATTAGAAAGTAGAATTTGTTTTCCATTTTCTTCCCAAGAAAAATCTGGCGCAATCATCCCAATAGCAATGCTTATTTTTTCAAATATTTTCTTTTTAAAATTAACATTCTGTTTCTCTTTTGGAAGTGAATAGTAATGATTAGCAAATAAATATTCAACAACTTCTGGGCTCTGAATTACTGTAAATTGAGAAATAAGAAATTCTATTACATCTGTTTTGAAAGAAAGATTTTCTATTTTTTCTATAACTATAGAAGACGCTTTCTTAAATAGTTCTTTTTGTTTTTTTTGATCTGTTGAATAATTTAGGTAAAATATATAATCTGAAATTCGATCAACAAGGAATGAGGAATTATAAAGTACTTCATTTGAAAATTCAATATGATCAAAAAAATGATTAATTGAATTAGTAATATATTCCTCAGGATTATTGACAATTTCATTTGCATTATATCTGTCAGAAGCTTTTATAAAATGATAAACTAATGTCCCTTGTGAAATTTGTATATAATTTTTTTGAATTTTTTTAAGCTTAATCAACCAACTATTATAAAACTCCTTTAGTATTTCTGATGGACTTTTAAAATACTCTCTTTGTATTGAGTCTATTTTAAATTGAGCAGAGGCAATGTCATTTAAAAATGTAGTATAAATTTTATTTTCTTCAGATTTTTTGTAAATGATTGTATTATTTGGGTCTTTAGGATTGAAATCAATTGCGATATCTTCTTTATTGAACAAAAAATCTATGAACCCATTTTCTTTAAGATTAAACTTAATTCTGTATGAGCCTTGTTTTGAATCATCAGGCAAAATAAATTCAAATAAACCAATAGAACCCTCTTTTTTTATTTGAGTATTCTTTAAAAAAACCTCTTTTGTTCCTTCAATTTTATATAATAAAACCCAGGAGGGATCTTCAATTTCTTGCATTGTACCTTTAACAATAAATTGAGCAAATGTTACAGCGTTTACAAATAAAAAAAAGAAAAGAATTTTTTTCATAATTTATGATTTTACTTTTTAAAAAGTAATTCAAAATTAATGCTTCTTCCTTAAAATTATGTAATTTGCTATAAATAATTCATATATGAGTTTTCAAAATAAAGTGGTTTGGGTCACTGGAGCTTCATCTGGAATAGGAAAAGCTTTAGCTATAGAATTATCTAATCAAAATGCATTTTTAATAATATCAGCAAGAAATAAAAAGATGTTAGAGTCCGTAAAATTGGCTTGTAAAAAACCTGAAAATGTTTTCGTTTTACCACTAGATTTAGAACAATATAGTACTTTTAATCAAATTACAAATCAGGCAATTAACACATATGGTAGAATTGACATTCTAGTTAATAATGGAGGAATCAGCCAGCGTGCTATGGCTAAAGACACACTAATTGAAGTAGATGAAAAAATTATAAAGATAAATTATACAGGTACAGTTGCATTAACAAAATCCATACTTCCTCATTTTTTGGAAAATAAAAAAGGACAGGTTGTTGTTACAACTAGTATTGTAGGAAAGATAGGAACCCCTTTGCGATCTAGTTATGCTGCTTCAAAACATGCATTGCATGGTTTTTTTGATAGTTTAAGAGCAGAACTCTATGTTAGTAATATAAAAATAACCCTTATATGCCCTGGTTTTGTCTCCACAAATATTTCATTAAACGCTTTAACTGGTGATGGAAAGTCTTTGCAAAAAATGGATACTGCTACTTCAAATGGGATTTCTCCAAAGCGTTTTGCTAAATTGATGGCAAAAGCCATTAAAAGTAAAAAGCAAGAAGTTTATATTGCTGGGTTTAAAGAAAAATTAGGAGTGTACGTTAAAAGATGGTTCCCAATATTTTTTTCTTTTATGGTTCGAAAGTTACGTGTTACTTAAAAAAATCTAATTCCTCAAAATAATTTACAACTGCTTCTTTCATTAAAACTGTTTGTTCACCAGGTTTTAAATTGGGAAGTTCTGTTATTGTTTTATAATGAGGCCACCCCTCTTTATCAAAATAATTAAATTCATAATAGCCATAAGGCTCTAATAGTTTACATATAGCTATATGCATTAGGTTAACTTTCTCGTCTTTTTTAAACATTCTCTTACCTTGCCCTAATTCTTGAACACCGATTAAATAAATAATCCCATCTAAATTTAACGTGTCACCATCAGAAAACTGAGTGGTTAATTGTTCAACTAAAAACTCCCACTTGATTTTTAAATTGATAGAACTTTCGTCTCTTATTTTCATGTCATAAAGATATTAAATTTACTAACTTATATTCTATTATGTCATTTTATATTTACTAGGATAGTGCTTTCAATTTCTATATATTTACGTCCTTAAAATGGAAATCATGAAGTTAAAAAATAGTTTGCAATATTTGTTAACCCTATTAATAACCTCCTACTCTTTTTGTCAAGAAAAAACTTATAAATTAGATTCTGTAATAATCAATTCAAGCCGAATTGACATACCTTTTAAAAAAAAATCAAGAACAATAACTATTATTTCTTCAGATGAAATTAAAGCAAGTGCAGCTACAAATGTTGCAGATTTATTACAACAAGTTGCAGGTGTAGATGTTAGAAGAAGAGGAACTGCCGGAAGTCAAGCAGATTTATACATCAGAGGAGGCGGTTTTGACCAGACGCTACTTTTAATTGATGGTATAAAAATGGACGATTCTCAAACAGGACATCATACCATGAACGCAGCTTTACCTCTTGAAGTTATTGAAAGAATAGAAATTATTAAAGGACCTGCAGCAAGAATTTTTGGACAAAATGCATTTACAGGAGCTATTAATATTGTAACTATAAAGAGATTAAAAAATAAAGTTTCTATAAACGTAGAAGCTGGAAATTTTGGACAATTAAATGGCTCTGTAACTTTAGGGAAAGAGACTGAAAATTCATCAATTATCGCTCATGTTGGTCTACTTACATCTGACGGATATCGTAATAATTCTGATTATAACAATCAAAATTATTTTCTAAAGGGAATGTTTAATACAAAGAAGCAACCAATAGAAGTTATTGCTACTTTTTTTGATAAGAATTTTGGAGCAGAAAACTTTTATACTACCAATGTAACTTTTAACGAGTATGAGGAAACCCAAAATAGTTTAATAGGAGTTTCTACTACTTTGAAATCTGATAAATTTAAAGTAAAACCAAGGATTTATTGGAGAAGAGGACAAGACATGTTCCTTTTAAGAAGGGATGATCCAGGGTTTTATAGAAACTTCCATATTACAAATAAAATTGGGATTGAAACAAATGCTTCTTATACATCAGATTTTGGAATTACAGGTTTTGGAGTAGATTTTTCAAGGTTTTCTATACAAAGTAACAATTTAGGAGAAAGAGTTAGAACTATGGTAAACTTGTTCTTGGAGCACCGTTTTAAATTAGGGTTTTTTAATATTACTCCAGGTATAGCAGCAACTTATTTTTCGGACTTTAAATTTAATGCTTTCCCAGGCTTGGATATTGGGGTTCAGGTTTCTGACAAAGTAAGATTATACGGAAATATCGGGTATACTTTTAGAGTACCAACTTTTACTGATTTATATTATAGTGATCCTGCAACTTCAGGAAATCCAAATTTAGAACCAGAAAAAGCGTTTGCTCAAGAAATAGGATTTAAGTATAGTTATGATAAATTTTCAGGATCACTAGCTGTTTTTAATAGAGACTCAGAAGATTTAATAGATTATGTAAGACCAAATTTAGGAGTTAGTATTTTTACAGCAGCTAATATTGCAAAAGTAAGTACACAAGGGATTGAGTTTGAAAGTGTCTATAACTTTAAAATGAGTAACTACAATCAAATCATAACTTTTGGATATACATATTTAAATGATAATATTTTGGATCAAAATAAAGACTTGTCACGTTATTCTTTAAACACTTTAAAACATCAATTTATTACTCGTTTTATATCTCAATTGTTTACGAATGTGCGCCAAAATATTATTTATAAACACGCAGAAAGAACCGTAGGAACAAGCTATAATGTTTGGGATGCTTCTTTAATAGTAGATTTTAATAAATTTACATTTAACTTAACTGCTAACAATATTTTTAACGCTGAGTATATAGAATCTGGATTCGTACCGATGCCTCCAACTAATGTTTTATTTGGTTTACGCTATGCATTTTAAAATGGCTCTTGTGTTTTTTTACTTTCAGAAGAAGAAAAAGAACATTATTACTTATAAATCTTTGTTTCTTATTCAAAAGCATAATATTTCGATGATTCTTAAATGTTGTATGTTACTTCACTTGACACTTTTTTAGAATTAAAAGAGGTTATTTCTAAAAAAAATAGCTTTAAGCTAGGGTTAAAATTTTATTGAAAAAGCCTAAAAATATCATTTCCATTTGCAAATAGTAATAAGGCAATTAATAATATAAAACCAGTTACTTGCGCATATTCTAAAAATTTATCGCTCGGTTTTTTTCCTGTAATCATTTCCCATAAAGTAAATACTACATGTCCTCCATCTAATGCAGGAATCGGTAATAGATTCATAAATCCTAGCATGATAGAAAGGAAAGCAGTAATATTCCAAAAACTTTGAGCACTCCATGTAGAAGGGAAAATACTTCCTATGGAAATAAATCCACCTAACCCTTTATATGCTCCTGTACTTGGGTTAAAGATTTTTTTGAGTTGCTTCATATAATTAGTAAGAGTCTCATAAGACTTTTTAATTCCTGCTGGAATTGCAGCTGCCAATGAATAGTTGATATCTGCTAAGTCATAGTATCCTAATTTTTCTAAGTCTGATAACCCCATCCCATAAACAACTGCTTCTAATTTTCCGTCATTGCTAACTTTTACATTGAATGTTTTGTTTTCTTTGACTCTCTTAACAGTTATAGTAATTTCTTTTCCTTTATTTTTTTGTAAAGTGGATTCAACTTCATCATAATATTTTAACGTTTTCCCATTTACACCGACGACAATATCTTTGTCTTTTAATTCAGTATTATTATTTAATGAGTTTTCTTGAAATTTTGCAAACATATAAGGGCTTCTGGGTCTGACAATCATACCTGCATTTTTCCCTCTACTAATTAGTTGATCAATAAAATCTACAGGTAATTCTTTTTCAATGACAAGACCATTTCTTTCTATTGTGTAATTATTTCCATTAATAAATTCTATAGTAATGTCTGAGAATTTCTTTATTTTTTTTCCATCAACACTTAATACTTTGTCTCCATTTTGTAGACCTAAACTTATTGCTAACGAGTCTTGAACCCAAACACCATCGGAAACATTTTCATTTGGCAGGTATTTTTCACCGTAAGAGTACATTAACATGATGTAAATAAAAATACCTAAAATAAAATTCACGAACACTCCACCTAACATTATAATTAAACGTTGCCATGCTGGTTTAGATCTAAACTCCCAAGGTTTTGGTTCTTCTTGCAATTGCGCGGTATCCATACTTTCATCAATCATCCCTGATATTTTTACATAGCCGCCTAAAGGAATCCAACCTATTCCATAGATAGTATCTCCTATTTTCTTTTTGAAAATTGAGAATTTATAATCAAAAAATAAATAAAACTTTTCTACTCTAGTTTTAAATAATTTGGCAGGAATAAAGTGCCCTAGTTCATGAAGCACAATTAAAAGCGATAAGCTTAAAATAAATTGTGAAGCTTTTATTAAAATTTCCATCTACGTTAGTCTTCAGATTTTAAAGCCACAAATGTACACTTTTCAAAAGAGTTTTTAAAAGATTGTTTTAGGATGAATTTTAATTTAACAAACATTTAAGTAGTATTAAATTAAAAATTATGGCGGCAAGTATTTGTTAAGTATTAAATTTGTATAATATTTCTAATTCTATGGATTTAGCCTTCTTTAAAAAATCAATACCTACACTTATATTTTTAATTATTTTTTCTATAGTTGGTGTTGCCTCTTTCTATCAATTAATGTTTCTAGAGGAAAGACTTAAAATATACAATCCAATAGATGTAAATCCAAGATTAGTTGATTTTTCTGTAAAAAATATAAAGAAAAACCATACGATTTCAGATTTTGAATTGATTAACCAGAATGGAAAAAAAATAACTAATGCAACTTATGAAAGTAAAATTTATATTGCAGACTTTTTCTTTACTCGCTGCCAAACAATTTGTATTTCTATGGCCAACAATATGAGGGAATTACAAGAATTTTACAGGGATGATGATGATATAATGTTTTTGTCTCATTCTGTAACGCCTAATATTGATAGTGTTTCAATTTTAAAAGAGTATGCAATTAAAAAAGGGGCTATTGATGGTAAATGGAATATAACAACAGGTACTAAAACTCATATATATGATCTAGCACGGAAAAATTATTTTGCCGTCCTCGATGAAGGGAATGGTGATGAAAATGACTTTATTCATACGGAACAATTTATTTTAATAGATAAGCAAAGAAGGATTAGAGGGTTTTATGATGGCACCGAAAAGGATGATATTAATAAAATTAAAAATGACATAATAATTTTAAAACGAGAATACGAATAGATTAACTAGTTTAGAATTATTCCACTTTACTATCTTTGCGTACAAATCTAATTCTTGCATAATCAGGAGTCAATAATTAAGTGATTACAATAACATCTTTACATATTGGTGAAATAGCTTATATTTCTGAAAAATCTGCGAATGAAATTCCTTTAAAATTATTGGAAATGGGTTGTCTACCCGGCGCAGAAGTTGAACTCATTCAAATAGCACCGTTAAACGATCCTCTTTATATTTGTGTTAATGGGAGTCATCTTGCCATAAGAAAAGAAATTGCATCTAAAATTCAAATTATTAAAGAAAGCAAATGAGTCGTCAAAAAATCATTAATATATCTTTAATAGGAAATCCAAATACTGGAAAAACGTCACTGTTTAATGAGTTAACAGGTTTAAATCAAAAAGTAGGTAACTACCCAGGAATTACAGTAGATAAAAAAGAAGGGTCTAGTAAACTTTCAGCTCATTTAAAAGCAATTATTACCGATTTACCAGGTACTTATAGTATAAACCCAACGTCATTAGACGAATCTATTGTTTTAAAAACATTATTAAATTCTAGATCAGAAAAAACATCGGATGTAGTATTAGTAGTTGCTGATATTGAAAATTTAAAAAGAAATTTACTCTTATTTTCTCAGATTAAAGATTTAGAAATCCCAACTGTTCTAGTTATTAATATGGCAGATCAGATGAAAAGAAAAGGGATTACTGTCGATATAGAATTATTAGAAAAGGAATTAGGTAATGAGGTAGTTCTGATTAGTGTTAGAAGAGATAAAGGAGAAGGTATTGAGTTATTAAAAAAGAAGATTATTACCACTTATGAGAATGCTAAAGCTTTCCCGTTATGCAATGTGAATAATAAAATTGACCCAGTATATTTTGACAAATTAAAAGAGATTAATCCAAAATATTCTATTTATGAATTATGGTTAATGATTACTCAAAACAGTTTTCCAAATAATATTTCAGAGGAAGAAAAACAAGCCCTCCTTGTTTTTAAAAATGATTCAAAAAATCTTAAGAAATATCAGCATAAAGAAACTATTTATCGTTATCAGAAAATTAATGAAATATTAAAGAAAACATATTTAGTAGATCGTTCAAAAGCCTCAGATGTGAGATCAAAACTCGATAAAGTTTTCACACATAAGATTTTTGGATATGTCTTGTTTTTTGCTCTTTTATTATTGATTTTCCAATCTATATTTGATTGGGCAAGTCTACCAATGGATATTATTGATACTGCATTTGCTAAACTAAGTTCGTATGTAAAGAGTAATTTACCTTTAGGAGTTTTAAATAATTTAATAACAGAGGGTATTATTCCGGGAATTGGTGGGATTATCATTTTTATACCACAAATTGCTATTTTATTTCTGTTTATTTCGTTACTAGAAGAAACGGGTTATATGAGTAGAGTTGTTTTTTTAATGGACAAAATTATGAGACGTTATGGAATGAGTGGCAAAAGTGTTATTCCATTAATTTCTGGGACAGCATGTGCTATTCCTGCTATTATGGCGACTCGAAATATTAACGGATGGAAAGAGCGGTTAATTACTATTTTGGTAACACCATTCACTACCTGTTCGGCTCGTTTACCTGTGTATGCAATCATTATAGCTTTGATAGTACCAGATGAAAAAGTCTTTGGAATATTTAATCTTCAAGGGCTTACATTACTTAGTTTATACATCCTTGGTTTTACAACAGCAATTATAGCAGCAATTATTTTACATAAAACCTTAAAAGTAAAAAGTGTTTCATTTTTTGTAGTTGAAATGCCGGATTATAAAATACCATCTCTAAAAAATGTATTTTTTGATGTAATTGAAAAAACAAAGGTATTTATATTTGGAGCGGGGAAAATAATCTTGTCAATTTCAATTGTTCTATGGTTTTTAGCTTCAAATGGGCCACAATCATATATAAATATTGAAAAGGATATTAAAGAAAGTTACACGGATAAAAAAATTTCTCGAGAAAAGCTTAATCAATTAATTGCTTCTGCTAAATTAGAAAATTCATATATTGGTATTATGGGTAAAAGCATAGAGCCTTCAATAAAACCTTTAGGTTACGATTGGAAAATAGGAATTGCCTTAATTAGTTCTTTTGCAGCACGAGAGGTATTTGTTGGAACATTAGCCACTATTTATTCTGTAGAAAGTGATGATGATGATATAACAACGATTAAACAAAGAATGGCTTCAGAAATAAATCCAGAAACAGGAGCTAAAAGATTTAATTTTCCAGTTGGTATGTCGTTGTTAGTTTTTTATGCATTCGCAATGCAATGTATGGCAACTCTGGCTATTGTGAAACGAGAAACTAAAAGTTGGAAATGGCCTTTAATTCAATTCTTTGGTATGAGTGTTTTAGCATATCTTTGCTCTTTTATTGTATTTCAAACACTTAGCTAATGCAAGAAATTATTGTTTATACTATTGTTATTGTAGCCGTTATTTTTTTAGTGAGAAAATTTTTTTTCACAAAGAAAACCTCCTCATGTAACAATGATTGTAATTGTTAATAAATTAACCTTAAATATTTTTATCATGAATAAAACACTTTTAATAATCAATATATTACTTTTTAATGTATTTACTTTAAACGAAACAACAGCACAAGATTTTAAAGGTCTCGATAAAAGCCCCATGGATTTGGTTTCATTTCCAGATAATTATAGGATTTCTGATAAATTAATTAAAATCATATATAGCAGACCGCAGTTAAAAGGAAGGTCTTTAGCCAAGTTGGTTAAACTAGGTAAAAAATGGAGAACTGGAGCTAACGAAGCAACAGAAGTAACTTTTTATAAAGATGTAACTTTTGGAGGAACTGCAGTGAAATCAGGGACCTATACAATGTATACAATTCCAGGAGAGATATCTTGGACTATAGTTTTAAGTAGTCAATTAAACGTATGGGGTACATATTTCCATGAAGAAGAAAATGATGTGGCTAGAATTACCTTACCTGTCAAAAAACTTGAGACAAATATTGAAATTTTTTCTATTGTAATTGATAAAGACATGACTATTCATATTGGGTGGGGAGATATTCTTGTTAGTATTCCTGTCCAGTAAAAATCAACTTTTCATATTAATAGTCTTTAAGGACATTGAATTAATATCTGTATTGTCAGAGATTTTTCATGAATTTATTTTTTAGCTTTTCTTAATGAATAATTTAAAATTAATAAACTTAGATTAACTAGTACGATTTTTTTGATTCAGAAGAATATGAATATAGATTCCTTTTAATTATTTAAAGAACACCTTTATTATGATATGGACTTTATACTTTGCTAGAATAAGTGTAAATTTGACCACTTATAATAAAATATTTCATGCAATATAATTTCAAAGAAATTGAAGAAAAGTGGCAAGACTATTGGGCAAAAAATCAAACGTTCAAAGCTAGTAATGATTCTGATAAGCCTAAATTTTATGTGTTAGATATGTTTCCTTATCCTTCGGGTGCAGGCTTACATGTAGGTCACCCATTGGGCTATATTGCATCAGATATTTATGCACGCTATAAGCGTCACAAAGGGTTCAACGTATTACATCCTCAAGGATATGATTCTTTTGGGTTACCAGCAGAACAATATGCTGTACAAACTGGGCAACATCCAGCAAAAACTACAGAACAAAATATTAAAACATATCGTCGTCAATTAGATCAAATAGGGTTCTCTTTTGATTGGTCTCGTGAAGTACGTACATCAGATCCAGCATATTATAAATGGACACAATGGATTTTTATTCAACTATTTAATTCTTGGTATAATAAAGATTCTGATAAAGCTGAAGAAATTTCTATATTAATTTCTATTTTTAAAAAAGAAGGGAATACTGTTGTAAACGCATCCTGTAATGATGATGTTGAAAGTTTTACTGCTAAGGGCTGGAATTCTTTTTCAGATAAGAAGAAACAAGAAATTTTACTTCAATATCGTTTAACTTTTTTATCAGACACCGAAGTGAACTGGTGTCCTAATCTTGGAACAGTATTGGCTAATGATGAAATTGTTAATGGGGTTTCAGAACGTGGCGGTTATCCTGTAGTAAGAAAAAAAATGACACAATGGTCTATGCGAATATCTGCTTATTCACAACGATTATTAGATGGACTAAAATCTATAGATTGGCCTCAACCATTAAAAGATTCTCAAACCAATTGGATAGGCCGTTCGCAAGGAGCAATGGTTTCATTTCAGATAGATGAGTATGATGGGGTGATTGAAGTTTTTACTACTCGACCAGACACCATTTTTGGTGTTTCTTTTATGACTTTAGCCCCAGAACATGAATTGGTTTCTAAAATAACTACAGAAGCGCAGAAAGTTCAAGTTCAAAACTATGTAAATGCAACAGCTAAACGTTCTGAACGTGAAAGGATGGCAGATGTAAAAACTATTTCAGGAGTTTTTACTGGAGCCTATGCAATTCATCCTTTTTCTGGAGAAAAAGTTCAAATCTGGATTGGAGATTACGTTTTAGCAGGGTATGGTACAGGAGCTGTTATGGCAGTTCCATGTGGAGATCAAAGAGATTATGATTTCGCAAAGCACTTTGGAATTAAGATTCTAAATATCTTTGAAAACGTTGATATTTCAACAGAAGCCCATACAGATAAAGAAGGTACTGTAATTGCTAACTCTGATTTTTTAAGTAGCCTATCTTACAAGAAAGCTTTAAAGTTATCCATTTATGAATTAGAGAAACAAAAAATAGGTTTCGGAAAAATAAATTACCGTTTACGTGATGCAGTTTTTAGCCGACAACGCTATTGGGGAGAGCCATTCCCAGTATACTACAAAGAAGGTATGCCACAAATGATTGATATAGAACATCTTCCAATAGTTTTACCACAGGTGGAAAAATACCTACCAACAGAAGATGGAAGACCTCCATTAGGAAACGCAGAGGTTTGGGCATGGAATACAGAAACTAATAGAGTAGTTGAGAATTCTAAAGTTAATAATAAAACTATTTTCCCTTTAGAATTAAATACTATGCCAGGATGGGCAGGAAGTTCTCAATATTTTAATCGCTACATGGATCCAATAAATAATGAAGAAATATTCTCTAAAGAAGCTATTAATTATTGGCATCAAGTGGATCTTTATATTGGGGGGTCTGAGCATGCAACAGGACATCTATTATATGCTCGTTTTTGGCAAAAATTTATGTATGATAAAGGATTTGTTCCTGTTGATGAGTTTGCAAATAAGCTTATTAACCAAGGAATGATCTTAGGCACGAGTGCTTTTGTTTTTAGAGAAGAAGGAGCAAATAGACTTTTATCAAAAGGATTAATAGATGGTAAAAAAATTCAACCAATTCACATAGATGTTTCTCTTGTAAATTCATCTGATGAATTAGATATTGAAGCTTTTAAAAATTGGAGAGAAGATTTTAAAAATGCAGAATTTATTTTTGAGGATGATGGAACTTTTAAAGTTTATCGAGAAATAGAGAAAATGTCTAAATCAAAATTTAATGTGGTAAATCCAGATAATATCTGTGCCGAATATGGCGCAGATAGTTTGCGTTTATTTGAAATGTTTTTAGGACCATTAGAACAAGCAAAACCTTGGAAAACATCTGGTATTTCAGGAGTCTATTCTTTCTTAAAAAAATTATGGAAGTTATTTTTTAACGAAGAAGAATTATTTATTTCAGATTCTGTGCCAACATTGGAAGAATTAAAAATATTACATAAGACGATCAAAAAAGTAGAGGAGGATATAGAGAATTTCTCATTTAACACTTCGGTCTCAACTTTTATGATTGCTGTAAACGAGTTAACTGCTCAAAAATGTAATAAACGAGCAATTTTAGAGCCATTATTATTGCTAATTTCACCTTATGCTCCACATATTACTGAAGAATTATGGAGTAAATTAGGTCATCAAGTATCTATTTCAACCGAAGATTTCCCAATTTTTGAAGCCAAATATTTGTTAGAAAGCTCTAAGAATTATCCAGTTTCTTTTAATGGTAAAATGAGGTTTATGCTTGAATTTCCGCTAGATATGGCTATCGATGAAATTGAAAAAGTAGTTTTAGCTCACGAAAAAACAAAGGCACAATTAGCAGGAAGAGTTCCAAAAAAAATAATTATAGTTCCTGGTAAAATTATAAATATTGTGGGCTAAATAAGTTAGGTTTAACATCATTGAGCTGTTTTGATTTTTTTATAACAGTTTTTTCTGAGGCTACTTTGAGTATATTGTTTATTTATTAACTTGTCAAACACTTATTTAAGGAAAGACTTATCTATTATAAAAACTAAATATTAGTGAAAAAAGTTAATAATATATCATTAAGAATTAGAATTTTTATTGCCATGATTTTGCTAATTTTTTTAGCAACTGTTCTTATTATTAGTGTTACTATTTATCAATATAATAGACAAACGTTTGATTATAATGTTAGTCGTTTTGGGAGAAAAGAAGAAACGCTTAAGAAAGAGATAGACATTCAATTATATCAACGATCAAATATTCCTGTAAAATCAGACAATCTACAAACTATTTTTCAAAAGGCTATTTATGAGATTGCCTTTATTCATAATTTAGAAATTAGCATGTATGATTTAGAGGGAAACCTTTTGATTACCTCGGTTGCTTTTGGTTTAAAAGATTCTATTCCCCCCAACTTATCGAGGGCCATACTTTCTAAATTAAAAGCAAGTAAAACTAGAAGGCTTTTTGAAGTTACAGAAGGGGATAAAATTAATATTGAAACATCTCATATATATATCTATGATTCAATTTCTAATAGAATTGGAATTTTAAAATTAGAATTTAATCAAGATAATACCAAACAAGAATATGAGTTAAAAGTATTTTTAACACGTTTAATTCTTGTATATTTTTTTATGTTTTTAATCGCTATTATGTTAGCGTATTTTTTATCTAGTTATATCACAAGATCTATTAAGAGTATTACTGATAAAATGAAACAAACTCGTTTAAATGAAAGAAATGAAAAAATTGTATTAAGTTCCGCTAGTGCTGAGATTGGAATATTAGTTGAAGGATATAATAATATGATAGATGAATTAGAAGAAAGTGCCGTAAAACTTGCTACAAGTGAGCGAGAACAAGCTTGGCGAGAGATGGCAAAACAAGTAGCTCATGAGATTAAAAATCCGCTAACACCAATGAGGCTCTCTGTTCAAAGTTTTGAGAGAAGGTTTGACGTTAATGATCCCAATATTAAAGTAAAATTAAAAGAATATAGCAATACACTTATTCAGCAAATAGATGTTATGAGTTCTATAGCAGAAGCTTTCTCTGATTTTGCAAAAATGCCAAAGCAACGAAAAGAAAAAATAGAAGTTATAGGTGTAGTGAAAATGGCCCTAGATATATTTAATGAGGATTACGTTGAGTATCATCATTTAGAAAAAGAATTATTCGCTAATTTAGATAAAACACAGTTAATAAGAATTGTTACTAACTTAGTTAAAAATGCAACTCAAGCAGTTAAAGGGAAACTAGAACCTGAAATTGTGGTAAAAGTATTTTTAAATAATAGGGAAATCATTATTGAAGTTTCCGATAATGGGAAAGGAATAAAACAATCCGTTGAACATTTAATTTTTGAGCCAAAGTTTACTACAAAAACAAGTGGAATGGGGCTTGGGTTACCTATGATTAAAAACATTATTGAAGCTTATGATGGTTCAATTAACTTCACCTCAATAGAGGGAGAAGGTACTATTTTTACTGTTATTTTACCCAACAAATTAAAATGATAAAGATGAATTTTGAAAATATTTTATGTACTAGAGATAAAGGATTGGCAATTATTACCATTGATAGACCTAAAAAGTTAAATGCTCTTAATAAAAAAACGATAGAAGAATTACATGATGCTTTCTGTAGTTTAGAAAATGACTCTACAGTAAAGGTAATTGTAATTACGGGCAGTGGAGAAAAAGCATTTGTAGCTGGAGCAGATATTGCCGAATTTGCAAATTTCAATATAGATAATGGGGGAAAGCTAGCAGCCAAAGGACAAGAATTATTATTTAATTTAATAGATAATTTCTCCAAACCTGTCATAGCTGCAATAAATGGTTTTGCTTTAGGAGGAGGTTTAGAACTAGCAATGGCTTGTCATTTCAGAGTTGCATCAGATAATGCTAAGATGGGGTTACCTGAAGTATCTTTAGGAGTAATTCCAGGTTATGGAGGGACTCAGCGTTTACCTCAGCTAATAGGTAAAGGAAAAGCAATGGAGTTAATTATGACGGCGGGAATGATTTCTGCAGATAAAGCCGTGTCATTAGGATTGGTAAATTATATGAGTACTTTAGAGGGATTAATGCCATTAGTTCAAAAATTAGCGGAGAAAATAATGAGGAATTCTTCAGTTGCTATTAGTGGTGCAATAAAAGCCGTTAATGCTAATTTTGAGGATGGTGTTAATGGCTATGAAATTGAAATAAATGAATTTGGAAATTGTTTTGGAACTCAAGATTTTAAAGAGGGAACTTCTGCATTTTTAGAAAAAAGAAAAGCAAATTTTCCTGGGGAATAAAAAAAGCGAGCTCCATGACAAGCTCGCTTAAAACAAATCAAAATCACGCTCGCTTTATATTAGGGGGATTTCTTTAATATATTCACGATCGTTTACTTTTGTAACTATTTTGTAGTTACCTTTTATCTCTTTTTGAAGGCCATACACTTTTTCTATTAGTAAATTTCCTTTTATTATATCTGTAAAAATCATTTCATTTTCATAGAATATTATAATTACCATTTCAGTTTCTTCAAAGTCTAATTTAGAAATCAATATTTTATTCTCTTCAAATCTAATTACAGGCTTAAAAATTATTTTTTCAGCTTTTGCATGAAAAATTGCTTCACCAGAAATGATTGTAAAGGGTTTCACATCAATTTGATAATCTTTATTTATTTCCAATGTATAATACCCGTTATCTAAAGTTGTAAAATCATATCCTTTTGTAATTGATCCAGAGGATTTTATAATGTCTTTAATTATAATTTTTCCGTTTGTATTTTTAATAAATAAAGACTGACCTTTTTTTACATTGTATAATGATACTTTGGTAACATTTCCATTTCCTTTTGTAAAGGGAGTTTCTTTTGCATAAGATGTTAATGTTCCAAACATTGACATTGCTAATAGGCTTTTTAAAATTACTTTTTTCATTATTTTTGAGTTATAAAACTTACGATACAAAGATGTGATAGCTTTATTAAACAAAAAACAACAAAATTGCTATATATGTGCTCAAAATTAACCCATATAATTTATTTAGGTCAATAAAATGATAATTATGATTATAAAATTGATAATTACGCATAGATATTTATATTATGAAAAATTATATTTGCAAATAAATGAATAAAAAAAAGGCAATATTAGAAAAGGTTGATCCAGGTTTTGGCAGTTCTGTATTAGTAAAAAAACACACAAAGTTTTTAAAAACACACAAAGCTTCCTGGCATTTTCACCCTGAGTTGGAATTGGTATATGTAAATAATGGTCAAGGGAAAAGACATATAGGAAATCATTTGTCTTACTTTAATAATAGTCAATTACTTCTTATTGGCCCTAATCTTCCCCATAATGGATTTACAGATCGCTTAACTACAAACGGTTTTGAAACATTAATTCAATTTAAAGAAGACTTTTTAGGGCCTGATTTTTTTGAAATTCCAGAGATGAAAAAGATAAGAAATTTGTTTGATCGTTCTAAAAAAGGAATTTTATTTGGAAAAGAAATTAAACAGAAGATTGGAATTAAAATTGAAAAACTTGTAGAAAAAAAAGGATTTAAAAAGGTACTTGTTTTTTTAGAAATTCTAAATATGCTTGCAAAAACAGAGGATTATATTATTTTAAATGTTGATGGTTATGCTTTTGAAACCGAATTACAAGATAGTACCAAACTAGATAAGATTTACAAACATATAAATGAAAATTTTAAAGATCACATTAGTTTAGATGAAATTGCTAATATTGCAAATATGACTGTACCTGCTTTTTGTAGGTACTTTAAAAAAGCAACTGGGAAAACATTTACTAAATTAGTAAATGAATATAGAGTAGTTCATGCAACCAAATTATTATCTGAAAGTAAAATGAGTATTACAGATATTGCTTATGAATGTGGATTTAATAATTTTTCTCATTTTAATAAATTATTTAAAGAAATAACAGAAAAGAATGCATCTGCGTATAGAAAAGAAATGAAAGGTCTAATTCAATAATAAAATTATGAATCATAAAATTGAAAAAGCTATAGAGTATTATACAGTGAAAAGTAAGGAGATTATTAATTATGTTAATTCAAGTGATAAATTAACAGCTGAGGAAATTATTCAAAGTGCAGAAGAACTATCCATATTAGAATACAAATTAACAGCTTTAGAAGTGGCAATAGAAAGTTAAATCTAAGTTGATTAATTATTTTAATCCATTCCATTCATCAAAAAAGTACCTAAGGTATTTTTCCATAAATAAATGTCTTTCTTTAGCTAAAATTTTTCCAGTTTCAGTATTCATTTTATCCTTTAAAAGCAATAATTTCTCATAAAAATGATTGATTGTTGGTGCGTTAGAATTCTTATATTCTTCCTTTGTCATCATTAAATTAGGCTTAATGTTAGGGTCATATAAAGACCTGTTTTTATAGCCACCATAATTAAAACATCTTGCTATTCCAATAGCTCCAATAGCATCCAGACGATCTGCGTCTTGAATGACATCTAGTTCGGGGGAAGTAAATTTTTTTTCAGAATCTAATGTAGATTTATAAGAAATAAAGAGAATGATATTTTCTACATGAATGATAATGTCTTCATTTACTCCCTGATTTTTTAAAAATAACCTTGCTTTTTTTGGGCCTATAGATTCGTCTCCATCACAAAATTTAGAATCTGATATGTCATGTAAAAGCGCCCCAAGTTTTACAATAAATGAATTAACTTTTTCATTTTTTAAAATAAGGAGGGCATTTTTATAAACTCGTTCAACATGAAACCAATCATGTCCACCCTCAGCACCAGATAAATTTTCTTTAACGAAACGAATCGTATTTTCAATAATTAGTTCTTTATTCATTCTATAAAAATAAAAAATCCACTTCGGTTAGAAGTAGATTTAAAGTTATTTCTTGTTATGCTAAATATAGGATGTTTTGATTTAGCAAAATTCTTCGTAAGCTGTTATTAAGTTTTCAGCAATCATCTGTGCTGATCTTCCTTCAATATGATGACGTTCTAACATGTGAACTAATTCACCGTCTTTAAATAGTGCAACAGCAGGAGATGATGGAGGAAAAGGAATCATGTATTCTCTTGCTTTTTTTGTAGACTCTTTGTCTACCCCTGCAAAGACAGTTGTTAGATTATCTGGTTTTTTGTCAAATTGTAAAGACGCAACTGTTCCTGGTCTTGCAGTCCCTGCGGCACAGCCACAAACAGAATTTACCATGACTAAAGTTGTTCCTTTTGATGCAATTGCAGAAGCTACATCATCTGCTGAATATAAAGCTGAAAAACCGTTCTTCGTTAGCTCTTCGCGCATCGGTTTTACTAATTCTTCTGGGTACATAGTTTTTAAAATTTAGAATACAAATATATGGAATTTAACACAATCAAAATAGTATATTTGAAGATCAAATATTGACAAAAGATGAGTAATTTTTCTAAATGGCTAGGAGCCGGAATTGGATTTACATTTGGAGGGCCTATAGGAGCCATTTTGGGTTTTGCTGCAGCAACGGTAGTTGATAAATTTACCAAAGAAGACTTTGTAAAAGAACAACAAAACTATCAAAAAAGATTTCAACAGCGAAAAGCACAAACATTAAGTGGTGATTTTGAAATTAGTTTATTAATACTCGCCTCTGTAGTTATTAAAGCTGACGGAAAAGTTGATGATCGAGAATTAAATTTTGTGAGAACTCAATTTGTTGGAATGTATGGAAAAGAAAGAGCAAACAGAGCTTTTCAATTGTTTAAAGGGGTAATGAAAAAACAAGTTTCAGCAAGGCAGGTGTGTATTCAAATACGCCAACACATGCCTCATTCTTCTAGACTTCAATTAGTTCATTTTTTATTTGGAATAGCAAAAGCTGATTTACATGTTTCAGAAATAGAAGTTGATGAAATTAGAAAAATTTCAGGTTATTTATACATTAATCAATATGATTTTGAGTCCATTAAAGCTATGTTTTATAGCTCATCAGACAGTGCATATAAAATTTTAGAAATTGATATATCAGCATCCGATTCAGAATTAAAAACAGCCTACAGAAAAATGGTAAAAAAATACCATCCAGATAAATTAATTGGTCTTGGAGAAGAACACCTAATAGGGGCAAAAGAAAAGTTTCAAAAAATTCAAGTAGCCTATGAAATCATTAAAAATCAACGAGGGCTTAGCTAATATTTCTTAAGATTTTATTTGTTCAAATTTGCACTATAGCTTATAACCTCAGTGATCAACCTAGTTCATCTACAATTCTTTTCTAGAACAACGATAAGGAATTAATGGAAAATATGTATTTTCGCAGTCTTATTAGAAATAGTGATTTATGAGTGCAAAGTTTCCTGAATATAAAGGACTTAACTTACCGAATGTAGCAAAAGAAATGCTAAAATATTGGGAAGAGAATAACATCTTTGAAAAAAGTGTTATTACCCGAGAAGGAAATAAACCGTATGTTTTTTTTGAAGGACCGCCATCAGCCAATGGATTACCGGGAGTTCATCACGTACTGGCTAGAGCTATAAAAGATATTTTTCCACGTTATAAAACCATGAAAGGCTTCCAAGTAAAACGGAAGGCAGGATGGGATACACACGGATTACCGATAGAATTAGGTGTTGAAAAAGAATTAGGAATTACAAAGGAAGATATAGGGGAAACAATCTCTGTAGAAGCCTATAATGATGCTTGTCGTAAAGCTGTTATGCGATATACAGATATTTGGAATGATCTTACACAAAAAATGGGTTATTGGGTAAATATGGATGACCCCTATGTTACCTATGAGTCAAAATACATGGAAAGTGTTTGGTGGTTGCTCAAGCAGATTTATGAAAAGAAATTGATGTATAAAGGATACACCATCCAACCATATTCTCCAAAAGCAGGTACGGGTTTAAGTTCACACGAATTAAACCAACCAGGAACTTACCAAGATGTCACAGATACAACTGTTGTTGCCCAGTTTAAAGCAATTAAAGAAACACTCCCTGATTTTTTACAGTATCAAGGAGATATCTATTTTTTGGCTTGGACAACAACACCATGGACATTACCAAGTAATACAGCTCTAACTATTGGCTCAAAAATTGATTATGTATTAGTTGAGACTTATAACCAATATACTTATAAACACATAACAGTAATACTTGCTAAGAGATTAGTCGGTAAACTGTTTGGTGGGAAAAATAATGTTGAAGTCAAAACATCTGAAAGTTTAAAAGAGTATAATTTAGGAGATAAAAAGATTCCTTTTTATGTCATCAAAGAATTTATTGGAAAAGATTTGGTCGGGATTAAATATGAGCAATTACTTAAGTATGTATTACCAAATGACAATCCTCAAAATGCATTTAGAGTTATTTCTGGAGATTTTGTAACAACAGAGGATGGAACCGGAATTGTCCATACATCCCCAACTTTTGGAGCAGATGATGCCATGGTTGCAAAACAAGCATCACCAGAGATTCCCCCAATGTTAATTAAAGATGAGAACGATCATTTAGTTCCATTAGTAGATTTGCAAGGAAAGTTTGTAAAAGAACTTGGTGAATTTGGAGGGAAGTATGTAAAGAATGAATACTATAAAGATGGCGAAGCACCAGAAAAATCTATAGATGTAGAGCTTGCCATTAAATTAAAAGAAGAAAATAAGGCTTTTAAAGTTGAAAAATACAAGCATAGTTATCCAAATTGTTGGAGAACAGATAAGCCTATTTTATACTATCCATTAGACTCTTGGTTTATTAAAGTTACCGATGTAAAAAATCGAATGTATCAATTGAACAAAAGTATCAATTGGAAACCAACCTCGACTGGGGAAGGGCGTTTTGGAAATTGGTTGGCAAATGCAAATGACTGGAATTTATCTCGTTCTCGTTACTGGGGAATTCCATTACCCATATGGAGAACAGAGGATAAAAAAGAAGAGATTTGTATTGGCTCTCTAGCAGAATTAAAAGCTGAAATTAAGAAGTCTATAGAAGCAGGGATCCTTAAAGAAGATATTTATGCCAACTTTGAAGTTGGAAACATGTCTGATAAAAACTATGCAACGATAGACCTACACAAGAATATTGTTGATCAAATTATACTGGTTTCACCCTCAGGGAAACCGATGCAACGAGAAACTGATTTAATAGATGTTTGGTTTGATTCTGGATCAATGCCTTATGCTCAATGGCATTATCCGTTTGAAAACAAAGAGCTAATTGATGAAAATAAATCCTTCCCTGCAGATTTTATTGCAGAAGGAGTAGATCAAACACGTGGATGGTTTTATACACTGCATGCTATTGGAACCATGGTTTTTGATTCTGTAGCCTATAAAAATGTAGTTTCTAACGGCTTGGTATTAGATAAAAACGGTCAAAAAATGTCTAAGCGGCTTGGAAATGCAGTAGACCCTTTTGAAACGTTAGACACCTATGGGGCAGATGCCGCTCGCTGGTACATGATTTCTAATGCAAATCCTTGGGATAATTTAAAATTTGATAAAGAAGGAATTGAAGAGGTAAAACGAAAGTTCTTTGGAACACTTTACAATACTTACTCATTCTTTACTTTGTATACAAATATAGACGGTTTTTCTTATTTAGAACAAGATATTCCGTTGCTTGAAAGACCAGAATTAGATCGTTGGATTTTATCAGAATTACATACATTAATTCAAAAAGTAGATAAGTTCTATGAAGAATATGAGCCAACAAAGGCTGCAAGAGCTATTTCAGATTTTACTCAAGATTATTTAAGTAATTGGTATGTACGTTTAAGTAGAAGAAGGTTTTGGAAAGGAGATTATCAACAAGATAAAATTTCTGCTTATCAAACCTTGTATACCTGTATACTTACAATAGCAAAACTTAGTGCTCCAGTAGCTCCATTTTTTATGGATAAATTGTACTTAGATTTAAATTCTGTTTCTCAAAAAGAAACCTTTGAAAGTGTTCATTTAGCTAATTTTCCAATATGTAAAGATTCTTTTATAGATAAAGCCTTAGAGCGTAAAATGGAAGATGCACAGACTATTTGTTCTCTGGTTTTATCATTAAGAGCAAAAGAAAAAATAAAAGTCCGTCAGCCACTTCAGAAAATAATGATTCCTGTAGAAAGTACAGAGCAAAAATTATCAATTTTAGCTGTTGCTAACTTAATAAAACACGAAGTAAATATTAAAGAGATTGTATTATTAGAAGACGCTTCAGATATTTTAGTGAAACAAATAAAGCCAAATTTTAAAACCTTAGGACCAAAATTTGCAAAAGAAATGAAGTTCATAGCCAATGCCATTCGAAACTTTACAAAGGAAGACATTGCCAAAATAGAATTCAATGGGAAAATAACTATTGAACTTGAAGGAAAAATCATTAACTTAGACCTTTCAGATGTAGAGATATCATCCAAAGATATAGAGGGCTGGTTGGTAGCAAATGAAGGATCTATTACTGTAGCTTTAGACGTTTCTATTTCTGAAGAACTTCGTAAAGAAGGAGTTGCAAGAGAGCTGATTAATAGAATTCAAAATGCTCGAAAAGATGCAGGTCTTGAAGTAACAGATAGAATTAAATTAACAGTTTTAAAGTTTGAGGATTTGGAAGAATCAATCAATAATAACAAAGAATATATTAAGAGTGAGACGTTAATTGACGAATTAGTTTTTGTAGATGAATTATATAATGGTTCAGAAATTGAGTTTGATACAATCAAGAGTAAAATATTAATACACAAAATGTAAAAATCATGCCGGATACAAGCAAAAAATATTCTGATGAAGATTTACAAGAGTTTAAAGAAATCATCTTGAAGAAAATAGTAAGAGCTGAAGAAGATTTAGCTCTATTACAAAGTTCATATAAGAACGGACTAAATAACGGTACAGACGACACCTCTCCTCAGTTTAAATCTTTTGAAGAAGGATCAGAGACAATGAGCAAAGAGGCAAATGTACAATTGGCTATTCGTCAAGAAAAGTTTATTAGAGATTTAAATAACGCTCTAATAAGAATAGAAAACAAAACCTATGGAGTTTGCAGAGTAACAGGCAAACTAATTCAAAAAGAACGTTTAAAATTAGTTCCTCATGCTACTTTGAGTATTGAAGCGAAAAGGCGACAATAAATAAAAAAGCTTCCTACAGGAAGCTTTTTTATTTGTCTTTTAATAATTTGTAAAGCCTACAAAAATAAAATGGGACTTATTAAATTTTAGTAAGATGAATGACCTGCCAAATCAATCATTAACTTAATAATATTCTTATTTTTGTTATTATAATTGAAAAATATGTCTAAAAAAAATATCGCCTTACTCACTATAATCCTTGCAATCTTAATTGATCAAATTATAAAAATTTATATAAAAACTAATTTTGTTTTAGGCGAAGAAGTAAAGATTTTCAATTGGTTTAGAATTCATTTTGTTGAAAATAATGGGATGGCTATGGGTTTTGAATTTGGAGGAAAAGGGGGTAAACTTTTTCTAACTTTATTTAGATTGGTAGCTGTTTTTGGAATTATCTATTGGCTAATTAATATGATTAAGAAAAATATGGCAACACCTGTTTTGATTGGAATAGCACTAATTTTCTCTGGAGCAGTTGGTAATATTATAGACTCAGTTTTTTATGGAGTTATTTTTAATACTCCTGCACATGGAGTTGCTACATTATTTTCTGAAAATCCTTATGGAGAATTGTTTTATGGTAAAGTAGTAGATATGTTTTATTTTCCAATTTGGGAGGGAGTATTGCCTGATTGGATTCCTTTTATTGGGGGAGATTTTTTTAGATTCTTCAACTATATATTTAATCCTGCTGACTCTTATATAACAATAGGAGTAGTATTGCTTTTTATTTATAGTAAAATTGCATTTCCAAAAGAAGAAAAAGTAATAGAATAAAAAATTTGATAACATACTATCATATTTATCTTCCATTATTTAAATATCGTTTCATATTTTTCACACCACAAAGAAAAAATAAAAACAGTATTTTCGTTTTATGTCTACTTCTTTAGAAATCCAAATCCAAACTTTACCAGATTCTCCGGGAGTTTATCAATATTATGATAAAGATGATACTATTTTGTATGTGGGAAAAGCTAAGAACCTAAAAAAACGAGTAGGATCTTACTTTACTAAGAGTCATGAGAATGCCAAAACAAGAATTCTTGTACAGAAAATAGTCAGTATAAAACATATTGTTGTTACTACAGAAACAGATGCATTATTATTAGAAAATAATTTAATAAAAAAGTATCAACCAAGATATAATATCATGCTAAAAGATGATAAAACATACCCTTGGATCTGTATTAAAAAAGAAAGATTCCCTAGGATTTTTATGACTCGAAGAGTTATTAAAGACGGATCTGATTATTATGGTCCTTATACGAATGTTAGAACAGTAAAAGTTTTATTAGATCTTATAAGAGATTTATATCCATTAAGAACTTGTAAATATGATTTATCAAAAGAAAAAATATCAGGCAAAAGATATAAAGTTTGTTTAGAATATCATTTAGGAAACTGTAGTGGCCCCTGTGAAAGTTTTCAAGATGAAGAAAATTATAATGATACGATTAAAGCAATTAAAAATATTATTAAAGGAAATTTTAAGGAAAGTCTCAACAAATTTCATGAAATCATGAAGTTTTATGCAGACAAAACTGAGTTTGAGGAAGCTCAAAAAATAAAAGAAAAATTAGATTTATTATCCAATTATCAATCTAAATCTACAGTAGTAAGTCAATCTATTAATAATGTAGATGTATTTTCAATTATTTCTGATGAAAGCTATGGTTATGTTAATTTTTTTAAGATTGCTAATGGATCTATCATTCAATCTCATACTACTGAAATTAAAAAAAAGCTAGATGAATCAGATAAAAGAATTTTAGAGTTGACTATTGTAGAAATTAGACAACGATTTAATTCTATTTCAAAAGAAGTTTATGTTCCTTTTAAAATTGATTTAGGTAATGATATTAAGATAACAGTACCAAAACTAGGGGATAAAAAACGTATTATAGAACTTTCTGAACGCAACGCTAAGTATTATAGACAAGAACAATTTAAACAAATGAAAATTTCAGATCCAGAGAGGCATATTAATAGAATTATGACCCAAATGCAGAAAGATTTGAGATTATTTTGTGAACCTAGACACATAGAATGTTTTGATAATTCTAATATCCAAGGTTTTAATCCTGTAGCCGCCTGTGTTGTTTTTAAAGATGGCAAACCCTCTAAAAAAGAGTATCGTCATTATAATATAAAAACTGTTGACGGGCCTGATGACTTTGCGTCTATGCAGGAGGTTGTTTTTAGGCGATATAGGAGGCTTTTATTAGAAAATCAAAAACTACCACAGTTAATAGTTATAGATGGGGGAAAAGGTCAATTGTCATCTGCATTAAAAAGTATCGATTTACTAGGGTTAAGAGGGAAAATTGCAATTATAGGAATTGCAAAGAGATTAGAAGAAATTTATTATCCTGGAGATTCAATACCACTGTATTTGGATAAAAGATCAGAAACACTAAAAATTATTCAATTTTTAAGAAATGAAGCTCATAGATTTGGGATTACATTACATAGAAATAAAAGAAGTAAAAGTGCTATTCAATCAGAATTGGAGCAAATTCCAAATATCGGTAAACAAACAATCATTTCTTTATTGAAAAAATTTAAATCGGCCAAACGTGTTCAAAGTGCTTCCTTTCAAGAACTTAAAGAGGTGGTGGGTAACTCTAGAGCAATAAAGATTTATCAATATTTTAAACATAAAGAATGATAAATACGAGACTTAACAAACTTAATACAGCTACTCAATGTTAAATTAATGTAAATTAATTGTTGCTTTAATGTAATATTTGTTTTAAATTATTAATTAAATCTTATTGTCACATGAAAATATTATTAATATTTGGGTTTCTGTTTTCACTTTCTTCGTTACATTCACAAATAAAAGAGCCTAATTTTGAGGTCATAGGAGATAAAGTAAAAGCAACATATTATTTTTCTGACGGGTCAGTTTATAAACAAGGTTTTTTTAAAAATAAAAAGCTAACAGGAGAATGGTCAGAGTTTGACTTTAAAGGGAATAAAGTCTCAACAGGTTTATATAAAAATGGTGAAAAATCAGGTATTTGGTTTCAATGGAGTAAAAATAAACTTCGCCAGATTAATTATAAAAATAATATTATAATATCTGTGAGTAATTGGAAAGAAGAGAATAGTGTAGCTATAAATTGATAGTAAATAAACACAAAAAAACTCGCAAAGGTAACTATGCGAGTTTTTAAAAAAAAACCCACATTGGTTTCAATGTGGGTTTTTGTTGATATATATGTGCCTTATTTACGAACAATTTTAAATTTGTATTGTAAATAGTTGTAAGCATCTCTGGGTATAATTGTAATCCACTTTTTGTGTTTTAAATACCATCGGAAACGAACCGATGATACTCCTTTAGTTAAATAAGAAGCAACAAATGGGTGGACGTTTAAATTCACATTTTTATTTTTAGGATTTGAAATAATACGTTCCAAATCAGCTTCTATTTTATCAATTAAAACAATAGGAGCTTCTACTTCTCCTTTACTATTGGGGTTTGGTTCTGTTGTTTTAATATTTAGTTCAGGCCGAACTCTTTGCCTAGTAATTTGTATTAGGCCAAATTTACTTGGGGGTAAAATTTTATGCTTAGTTCTATCAAAAGACATGTGCTCTTTTAAATGTTGAAATAATTTATTTCTATTTTCTGCACGATGCATGTCAATGAAGTCAACAACTATAATTCCCCCCATATCTCTTAACTGCAATTGTCTTGCAATCTCAGTGGCGGCAATTAAATTTACTTCTAATGCAGTTTCTTCTTGAGAGCCAGCTTTGTTCGAACGGTTACCACTATTTACATCTATTACATGCAATGCTTCAGTGTGCTCAATTACCAAATATGCTCCTCTACTCATAGAAACAGTTTTGCCAAAAGATGTTTTTATTTGGCGCTCTATTCCATATTTTTCAAAAATAGGTATTGCTGATTTATGAAGTTTTACAATCTTTTCCTTTTCTGGATAGATTTCTTGGAGATACTCTTTAATTTCTAATTTAAGAGTTTCATCATTGGTAACAATATTTGTGAAAGAATCGTTCATTACATCTCTTAAGATTGAAGAAGCTCTATTTAATTCGCTCAATACTTTTGTTGGAGTATTTGTGTTCGCAATTCGCTTGCACATTGTTTTCCAACGGTCTAAAGAGTTTTGTAAATCTTTGTCAAGTTCTGCCACTTTTTTTCCTTCTGCAACAGTTCTTAAAATGACACCAAAGCCTTTTGGTTTGATGCTTTTAACCAATCTTTTTAATCGTTCTTTTTCTTTTGAGTCCTCTATTTTTTGAGAAACAGAGATTCTATCTGAAAAAGGAACTAATACTAAAAATCTACCAGCTATAGATAATTCTGAGCTTAACCTTGGACCTTTAGTAGAAATAGGTTCTTTTACAATTTGTACTAATAAATTTTGACCTGATTTTAGTACGTCGTTAATACTTCCGTCTTTGTGAATGTCTTTCTCAAAGCGAAAGTTTTTTAAAGTGAATTCTTTATACTTACCTGTGCTTACTTTCTTAATAAAATTATTTAAGGATTGAACTTTTGCTCCTAAATCGTGATAATGTAAAAAACCATCCTTTGGATATCCTACATTAACAAAAGAAGCGTTAAGCCCTGTTAATACTTTTCCTATTTTGGCTAAAAAAATATCGCCAACAGAAAATTTGTT
>TARA_B110000003_G_scaffold23799_3_pt1 | contig 48222 bp, 47 predicted proteins | sample TARA_B110000003 | Tara Oceans TARA_B110000003 (sample SAMEA4396424) | marine metagenome | biome: Westerlies Biome; feature: [SRF] surface water layer (ENVO:00010504); material: water (ENVO:00002006), including particulate matter (ENVO:01000060) such as... | depth 5 m
GCTCAAGAAGAGCAAGATCAAGGTGGTTTACAGTCGATTAACCCGAAAAGCGCGAAAGAGACACTTGAATTGGTTGGTGGTGGTAGAAAAAAGAAATCAAGAAGGAGAAAGAAATCCAAAAGGAGAAAGAAATCCAAGAAGAATAGAAGATAAAAAATATTAAAAAAGGTATTTAATATTTTTATAAGTAGCGGCTGTAGGTTTCGATCCTACGACCTTCTGGTTATGAGCCAGACACGCTTCCCCTGCGCCAAGCCGCTTATATGCCCACCATGGGACTTGAACCCATGACCACGTGCTTAAAAGGCACGCGCTCTACCGACTGAGCTAGACGGGCACGTTACAGACTAGTGTTTATATGTTTGTTCAGGGACAATTGATATGATTAAACCCTTACCTCCATCTGCATTTAATTTCGTCAAGCGACAATTATATCCTTAGATAATATTATTCGTTAGAAATAAAATGACTTTTTAGCTTCATGATTAATATTGCTGTTTCTAGTCTTAGTTTGACTTATCAACAGGATTTTTTCAAATCCAAGTCAGATCCGGACAGTGTGAATTGAACACACGACCAATTGATCTACAGTCAATCGCTCTACCAACTGAGCTATATCCGGTACATCCAAAAGCCATACCCTTTAATCCAACGCTGTCATACCCATATCCATTAATCCAACACCATACCCTTGTTTACGTATTATAAGGTCGCCACCTGGTGATACGGATTACATTATCTACGGTGCTCTTCCCCTGAGCTATGGTCGCTATAAAGTATAAATACGACCAGATGGTTTCGATCCATCGACCCCCGGCTTATGATGCGTGATAATAATTTGCTGTTAGTAATCTTAATATGTTTTATAAGTCCATCTCTTCTTTTCGCCTCCGCTCAAAACAGGGGTCGAACCTGTGACCTCGCGATTAACAGTCGCACGCTCTAACCAACTGAGCTATTCGAGCTTGTATTAAAAAATTAAAGTATTTTTTATTTAAGTTATTTTTTTTATTAATTAATCGCCATTGGTTTTCTTCTTCTTCACCACACGCTTCTTCTTAACCACTTTCTTTTTTGGCGCTTCAACAACCTCCTCCTCTTCCTCCTCTTCTTGTTCTGATTCTTCTTCATCGCTTTCTCCACCGAATGTAGGTGTCTCTTCCTGAGTGTAAGAATCGTTTTGTTGAACAAATGCTTCTTTCTCTTCTGCCTTGGCTTTGATTTCAGCGAGTGTATCTTCATCATCACTATCTTCAACAATATGACATACTCCTGACCCAACCAAACGAACTGGTTGTTGAAGTTTTGCTTGAAGCAATTTCCACGTGCAGCCAAATTTACCACCAGCAAACCATAGACCAGTGCATTGAATCAAACCGGTAAGATGTGTTGCTTTGGGCATTAGCGACATAGGTGTTCCTTTATTTTGATGTGCTTCCCACTGTCCATCTTTAGGCTGACGATATTGTGCCTCACCGTCCATATTATACAATTCTACATTAAATTTCTCTTCCCAATACGGAACTTTCAATTTCATTGTAGGATTCCTTGAATAATCTGGTTCACCACTTCCATCCTTCATCTTTGGATACTTCAAAATAGGCCACATCATTGCTTCAACTACTTCTCTGGACATCTTGTTCTTACCAAACCAGGCTTTACTATTGACTACACCATCACTCAAAAGTTTATTTTCAAAACTTTTCATGTTATCCAATGCCTTCTGCTGTGCTGGATATTTATTTGGTTCAAATTGAAGTGAAACATCGTAAGACATTCTACCATCATTATCACGTTCATTAAGACCCCACGTCAACATAAGTGGAACTTGTAATACGAGATTAGAACCCTTCAACTGAACCTTAACATCTTTGCCTCCTCGTGTATTGGTGGTTGGTGGTTTATATTTAACTTGTTCACAATCGAACTTTTTTGCGGATGTAATTTGCATACTACTGGACATACTCTTACTTTATAATCACATGTATTCTTTAAATCAATTTTATAATTAATTAAAGTCCCTTGAGGTTTTTTTCCCTTCGTTTGTCCATGAATTTAGACGAACATTTCTAAAATCTGGGTTTCTTCTTTTTTTCTCAATGCTATTTACCCGCTGTTTAACTTTTCCAACTTCACGAATATTCATGTTGGGACTTTTATATTTTTTGTCAAGGGACATTATTTTTTTAGTATTTTCAATATCATTTATAATATTATCCATTTTATTATTAATAAGTTGATTCGTATGAACATGTCTATCTATCAAATCTACTTTCAATGTCGGTATAGGTAATTTAGGAGTGGGTGGTTTTGGCGCACTTGGAGGTTCTTCCACATCTTTAAATTGGGATAATTCATCTTTGAAAGTTTTTTTATACCAATTTTCTTCATTACCCATAGTATTAAATCCAAGGCTAACTTTTCTTCTTGGGGTTATAACTTGTTGTGGTGGTGGTCGGCGACGATTATAACTATTTAAAGGTGTTACTTTTTTTTGTTTTTTTTCTTTAATATTTAATTTAACAACATGGTGGGGTAGTTCTTTTTTTTCAGCTATTGATATTTTCTTTGTACATCTACGTTTCACAAACTCATATACTAACGGGTTACACCGGATACAACATAATATAAAAGCCAAAATAGACACGACAGTTAATGTAATAATTAATGGCGAATCTATATTATCATCCTCTATTTTACTTTCTTTATTTTCATATAATGCTGATTGATTTTTAGTAATTCTTAGATTAGTAGTTTGAGAAGGTGTTATAGTGTTTTGAGAATGTGTTGTAGTAGTTTGAGAATGTGTTGTAGTAGTTGGAGAAGGTGTTGTAGTGGTTGGAGAAGGTGTTGTAGTGGTTGGTGAAGGTGTTGTAGTAGTTGGAGAAGGTGTTGTAGTGGTTGGTGAAGATGTAGTAGTGGTTGGAGAAGGTGTGGTAGTTGTAGAAGGTATATCTATATTATTATATGTAACATTTGTAATATTAATAGTATTATTGATTTTTCTTTGTACAGACTCATTAAAATTTTGTATATTTAATTGTTTATCTGATAAAACTAATTGATTGGAAGGTTTATTTATGGTTGAATAAATATTTAATGGATCATCGACACACATATATATTCCTATATTAGAAACAGTTACTCCATTGATTTCATTATTCATACCCCATAATTTATTACACTCATTTATATTTGTAGATGTACAAAGAAAAAAAGAACAATATAGCAAGAATAGTGGGAAAATTTTCATTTAATTATTTATATATACTTGTCTTAAAGCGGAAATATAGAAAACAATTTAATTATGAAACAAACACTTTCTAATATGGTAAGATTTATAAAAAAAGATATAAAAATAAATATTTATATTTATAAAATGAACGTTGTTATAAAATGGAAAGACCATTCTCCTAGAAGCTTTATAAATAAAGTGATATATGAGCCGGTTCCAAAAAAAAAGAAAGGTAAAAAGGTAAAGGAAGCAGATTTTAACATAATTGAAATGAAAAATTATAAAACATTATTAGATAATAATTATAATGTAAAACAATTAAAAGCTATATGTAAGCATTACAAATTGAAAGTATCGGGGAACAAAGATGAAAAAATATACAGGATATATAATTATTTGAAGTTTTCACATTTTGCTATAAAAATACAAAAAATATTTAGAGGACATTTGTTGAAAAGAATCATAAGATTAAAGGGGTTAAAAATGCGTTTAAAAAGCGTTAATGATACGGATTTTTTAACATTTCAAAAAATAAAAGAAATACCGTTTGACCAAATATTTACTTTCAAAGACAATGATGGATTTATTTATAGTTTTGATATATATTCGATATTTAATTTAATAATGAAAACAAACACGGACGAAGGTAAAATTTTGAACCCATATACAAGGAGAGAATTGAATAATAATGTTATATATAAATTAAATCAGATTATTTGGATAACGAAGAAAGTTTTGAAAAGGAAAATAAAATATAAATATGAGAGCGATACGAATGCGTTATCCAGTGAGAAAAAACTGGAATTAAAAACGATAGAAATATTTCAGAAGATTGATCAACTTGGTTTTATAACAGATACGAAATGGTTTTTAAATTTATCAAAAATAAGACTAATAAGATTTATAAGAGAATTGGCGGATGTTTGGGATTATAGGGCACAGATAACAAATGAAACGAAAAGAGCGATATGTCCACCTAATGGGAAGCCATATAATAATGTGCAAATAAATACATTAATGCATAAATCTGAACTAACATTAAAAACATATAGTTTGGAAATTATGAATAATTTATTAAAATCGGAGGATAAAGACAATAGAACTTTGGGTGCAAATTATATTTTAGGAGTATTAACTATTGTTAGTCAACATGCTGCTAATTCTTTACCGTGGTTATATACTTCATTTTTACCAAATAATTAACAAATAATTAACAAATTATATAATATAAATATATTTATGGTGCGTTATGGTTTATATTTTAGGAATAAATATATTTTATAAGAAACCTATTTAAAAAGAACTCAATATATGAAATCATAAGATGCCGAAGACAAAGACGTCAAAAAAAACCTCCGCAGCTAAAAAAGCCGCACCAGCCCCAAAAGCCCCAGTTGTTAAAGCTAAGGCTCCAGAAGTTCCAGCAGAAGATGCTACTCCAAATCTTCAAGAACAATTTGCCGGCCTTTTGGCCCAATTGACTGCCCTTCGTAGCCAATTGACTACTGTTACTACTCAAGTTAGAGTTCTTTCCAAAAGAACGGACCGTGAATTGAAAGCGGCAAAGAAACAAGGAAAAAGGAAGAAGAGAACCGGCAATCGTCAACCAAGTGGATTTGTTAAACCAACGAAAATTAGTAATGAATTGGCTAGTTTTCTTGGAAAAGACAAGGGGACCGAAATGGCTCGAACCGATGTAACGCGGGAAATTAATAAATATATTCGCGCACATAATCTTCAAGACCCTAAGAATGGTCGTCATATTCTTGCGGATGCGAAATTGAAGAAGTTATTGAAGTTGAAGAAAGAAGATAATTTGACTTATTTTAATCTTCAAAAATACATGAGTCCACATTTTGCGAAAGCGGGGTCAAGTGTAGCAGCGGCAAGTGTAACAGCAAGTCAATAAATGATTAATAAAAAATAATTATTTCATAAATTTTATGTAATAATTAATAAACCGTTATCGGGTTCAAGAAGAATTCTTTCTCCAAAAGTTGATATAATTTGATTTTATCTACAAAATCACTTGAACATACAGTAAATTTTTGAAATTTATCGATAGTAAACATTTCAATAATCTCACATATACATTTTTTACCAGAATCATTATATTGAGATATTATCCAATCTAAGAATGTAATATTATTAACGTTATTTACATAGTAAATATATTTTTTATAAACATTAAAAATATTATATTTGTTGTAGCTTATATTATAATCTGTGCCGCATAATGCACACATAACGCGAAAACACTCTATATTCATATTTAAATAAGATAATATTTTTTGTAAATCATACCTAATAATATTGCGTTTTGATATATTAAATAATCTTAAAACTATAGGACAACCATATACAAACAAATCCATATCATCGCTCATACAAGCATAAGCGGTTTTATTAATAACCAATTCAGCACATAATTTATCTGCTTCGCCCTCAGCTATAATATATTTCATTCCACAATATAAAATTAAATTTTTCACATCCGCAATATGATAAGATTTCAATTTCACACATTGTCTTTTTAATCTGGATAATTCTCTTTGTGCTTCTTCTGTATTTAATTGGTCTTCATTTAAATTTTCTACCATAGTATCATATTTTAACCAAGCCTTCTTTCTATTATTTCTTCTTCTTTCCAGCTCCGCATTTTTTTCAGCAGGTTTCTGTCCATCAAATATGAAAATTGGGTCAATATTGTGTTTATCTAATAATACACATAATAAATATATATTTTCCAACAACGCATCGTTGGCTAAAAATTTGTAAATATAAATCATAATATCTATGACTATTACTTTATTTTTCAATTCGACCAAACTGATAGTTTCAAGGGGCGAATGATATCTGATGAGTTTATTTAATTGGCGGATACCCATGTTATTTATTTATTGATTTGAATACCAAATATTATTTAAATCAATTTTATTTTTTTTCAAATAGAGTCATTCGCATAGTATGCAATAATACGTTATTTTTAATATTAGAATATACATCATTCATGATCTTGAAATCATCCAATAAACTATTCGTGTAATAATTGGAAAATATAAATTCATATAAATTATTCAAATTAGTTGGAGATTTATAAAATAATACCGGATTTGATGGAGGATTATTAGAATGACACGAAGACATAAAATCGTCATACCGATATAATAATATAGTTTTCAATATATAGTAAGCAAACACATTGGTTTTTTCTTCATATAAATTACTTTGTTCGTTAATAAATGAATCATAATTATCTATTTTCATATATTTTAATATTTTTACGCATTGAAATAATGAAAATATTCTTTCAAAATCTATCATCATTGTAATATTCTCTTTAAACGATTTAAATGATGTACTAATATCAAATGATAAGAAAGCACAATTAATTATAGTGGCCCAAAATTCACTATAGGATTCACTTATTTCAAAGTCACTTTTTATTTTAAAAATATTCTTCACTTTTTTTTGTAAGATTTTAATATCTAATCCTGAAAAATCCAAACAAAGGCTATGCATCAATTCATGGGAAAGTACTTTAAACCACTCCTCTTGCCTATATAAAAAGATTTGTCCATTTTTTGAACACGCATATGTAACAGCCGTATTAACATGCTTAGGGGATAAAATTTCGTACTTATCGGTTATTTTTTTCTTATCATCATGAAGAAACAGAACAATATGCAAAGTTTCCATTTCCATTGTAGACATTCCCAACATAAATGATAGTAATTTAAATACTTTATGCATATATTCACTTCTCTTTTGTGCCGATACATTATTTAATGTTAATAATGATACGGTAATGTCTGTATTGCCAATAGTGAAAATCGATTCGTGAGAATGTTTGATTTTCTTTAATGCTTTCTTTGCCTCCTTGGAAACAAAATGACTTTTACTTAAACTTGTTTCAGAAAAAGGAACCTTTTTTATTACAAATTTTGCCTTCTGTATTGCTTTTAATTCTTTATAAAAGCCTTTAATTATTTTATTATAAACATTACTATTTTTATAAAACACAAATTTTCCTTTTATCGCTTTAAAAAAATCTGTTATTATCTTTTTACTCGTCATTTATATATTAATTATATAAATTTTCATTTTTATATAATTATTTATTATTTAATTCTTTTCGGATTTTCATAGTATCAAAAAATGTTACTAATTTTGAGACTTGACCTTTACCTCTATTGCTCGTGTAATGTACTAATTTTGCGTTTTTTGTTAACAATAAAATTTTTTGACTGTATGCGTCATTCATATATTTTGCTCTTTGTCCTTTTTCCATGGCGATTTTATGATTTCCATTGAAAAAATCATCATCCATTAAAATATGTTTTGGACGGTATTTATGACTAGAATCTTTCCCTCCATAACTTTTGGCCTTTCCGGGATCTTTTGATACTTCAGAATTAGATTCAGCTGTGAATTTTAAATAAAAATCATGTTTTTCGGATCCTTCCGTATAATTTTTAAATTTACACGCGTGGTAATAATGTTCTACCGAATTCCACATATGTCCATCCAATTCAAAAGGTTGCGATACTATGTGAAAATTAGATAATACTCTTCTCCAATGCTTAATTTTATTTAATTCTTTAAAATCATCCTCTTTTTCTTTTGGAATTTTTTCATTTTTACCTTTACCAGGTTTAGCATCACTCGATTTACTAAAAAAAGTAAATACTATATTTTCATTATAATCTTTAAAATCTTTATTATCTTCTTCTTCAGCTGTTGCGTCTATTGTAGCTATTTTACTATCTTGATCTTCATCATCATCATCGGCAACTTTTATCAATTCATTAAATTTTGGAATAAAACTATAAATACCTTGACCAGAATCTATCAAACACTTATGTTTTATCTCTTCCTTTATAGAATGAGGTAATTCATGAAAACGAAACATTTTTCTATTTTTATAAGAAACCAATTGATAATGTTTAGAATCCAAATCAACAATAATATAATATTTGGGTTTAAAAAATCCTTTGGCCTTTATAGAATCACTTGCATCTATACAATGTATTAAACCATTCTTATTATTCTTATCGATAACTATAATTTTAATATTTAATACTTCTTCTAAAATCCTAATACTACTATCATCTGCCCAATAATCTGATGTTCTTATCATGTCTTTAAATTGTTCCAAATTTTTAATATTTTTCATAAAATCAACATCGGTTAAAAGGGCAGTAGTATCCTTAAACTCACTTAATTTGCTTTTATATTCTGTAGAAATATTTTGCATTTTACGCGATATTGCGACAATTTCTTTGTAACGGGGGTCTTTTTTTAAAGCTTTTTGCCCAATTGATTTCTTAATATCGTCAAACTGTTTTTGTTTATCTTCTTTCATTTTTTTTAATTCGTTAAACTTCTTTATTGTATCGGATTGACTCTTTTTATTTTTTTCAAGGAAATTATTAAATAACGAATATCGTTCTTTATATTCTTTATATGTAGCCTCAGGAATATTTGTAGCTAATTTTTCTCTTATTTCTTTACCCGTAACCTTTTTACCAATATATTTGTATGCCTGTGCCAACGATATAAAAAAACAATCCCCTTTTCCAGAATTACTCCATATTTTATAATTAAAATCATGAAATTTCTTCTGTAACCAATTTTTTTTTGGTGCACTAACTCCCATGGCTTCATAGTCTTTAACTATTTTGCGATATTCTTTTTCGTCATGTTGATCTTTATGAACAACGGTATCATCATCTTCTATTTCTAATGAAATAAGTAAGGGTTTTGCTGCTATTGCTATTCCTTCTCCTGTTTTTGCGTTCAATTCTTTTGCTTGATGAGCTTGTTCAGCATCATCAATTTCTCTTTCATCCATATCCTTTAATAATGGTTTATCGTTCAAAAGTTTTTTGATTTTTTTAGAATCAAATCCATCATACAATAATGGACCTTCTATTAAACGAATATCAAAATCTCCATCGGTATGTTTTAATTGTTCTTCAGAAGCAGCAAAAAATTCATAAACACCTATTTGTTGAAATGAAAGTGCTTTAATATTATCTCCCAATACGATATAAACCGGACAATATAAAATATTGTATTTTCCTGAATGTTCTCTCCTAATTTCACCTAAAGCTATTATTACGGGAATTTCACCAGATTTAAATTTCAATTTGATTTTATAAGGTGTTACTTTTTTACCTTTATCGTTTTTATATATTTTTATCTTTGGTTTTGTGTAAGAAACGTGCGATGAAATATTTGAATTTACTGTAGTCATATATACCTTACTCTAATATTAAAAATTTTTTTAAGTAGTTATCGTTCTTAATTTGTTCTATACAATACCACAATTCAATTCTTTTTTCAACTAATTCACTATTATGTATATCTTGTTCGAAAATGATGATGTCTTGTATTAAATCATTTTTTCTCTTCTTTCGTTTATTAATACCATAATAATCGCATATTCGCTCCAATTCTTTTTTTGTAAAGTGATTATATTCCTCTTCCATTAAAAAATACATGGTTGAAAAATTTTCCCCGTCATCTTGTATTATTTTTGTTTCAGTTTCTTCTATACATTTCATAATGTCTTCCACTTTGGAATTCCTTTTATCCGTTTTAATTTCTATAATTGAACATTTAATATTTTCCATATTAAATATTAATAGAGTATTCTTTTTATATTCATTCGTCAATTTCATCAATTATATCCAAGCATTTAAATTGGATCTTTTTAGATATGGCGACATCATCCGTCCCTTCGGAATAAAATTCAATAGTTCTTACAATACCTTCCCAATCTTTTGTATCTTTCAACATATCTTTTCCTGAAGTTAATATAATATATATATTTTCAATTATTTCTTCATTTATATTTATAAATGCTTCATCCGTTGATGTGGAACTTATTTTGTCTAACAAATTATTAACAACATTATATATATATTCCTTAGTAATTATATTATTCATCATTAAATTAATGAAAAAACTGGACATTCCTCTTCTATGCTCGTTCTTTTTATTACAATCACAAAATTCACTATAATTATTATTTTCCAATTCTATACATTCTATTTCATCAAATATTTTCAAAAATGTAGTTAAGTTGTTCTTGCATATTTTATCCATTATTTCAAATTGTTTAATTAAGTCGCGAAACAATTTGGCATATAATGATGACCAAAATACGTTCAAACATCCAATTTCAAATATAGAATGACCAATTTTTAGTAATATTTCGTATGTTTTCTCTTCATCCTTACCTTTATCGATTATATTATTGATAAAATTGAATATTTCGTTTGAAATGGTATCATAATTGCTTTCTGTTAATTTATTTAAATTGATCCTCAACAAGTCCATTTTGGATTCAATACCATCTTGATTTTTTTTCAATTGCGTTGTTTTAAAATTCCTAATTTGTTCCCAATCCTCTTTATTTATATGATATTTCTTTTGGTTACCGGGTTTTTTCTTAAAAATAGGTGTTTTACTATAATTCGGGGCACCAACTTTTTTCGCCAAATCATTAACTATTTTAATTGTTATTGTACTTAATTCTTCAATGTTAAAAGTTTCTTGTATTTTATTGTAATCTTCCAATGTATACTTCGTCATATTGATATTATGTTATAATTTATTTTTATATCATTTATATTAATTAATTAAACCATTTTTAAAAATACTTAAACAAATAAATAGAATAATATTAATGACTTCAATAACAAACGAAGAGAAGATTAGAAATAATCATGAATCCTATGAAATAGAAAGTTGGGAAGACCAAAAATTGGATTTAAATAATAATGTATTAAGAGGAATTTATTCTTTTGGTTTTGAAAAACCAAGTTCTATACAAAAAAAAGCTTTATACCCGATGACTAAAAATATACATGATGGTCGTAGAAGAGATATTACAGCACAAGCACAATCGGGTACAGGAAAAACAGGAGCATTTGTAATCGGGTCTTTGAATATTTTAAAACCAAATATAAAAGGACCTCAGGTATTAATATTAGCACCAACACACGAATTGGCTGATCAAACACTTAACGTAGTTGAGAATCTATCAAGATATATTAAAGACGTGAACCCTACATTATTAGTAGGGGGGACTTCTGTAGATAAAAATAAAAAAATTCTTAATACAAAATATCCCCAAATTGTAGTAGGGACTCCTGGTAGAGTAAATGATTTAATTCGTAGAAAATTTTTGAAAACAGAATCTTTGTCTTTGTTGATTTTAGACGAAGCAGATGAAATGTTATCTTCTGGATTTAAAGAACAGATGTATAAAATTTTCAAATCAATGCCCAATAATGTTCAAATAGCGTTGTTCTCCGCAACAATGCCGAAAGATTTACACGATTTAACATCAACATTTATGAAAAATCCTACGCGAATTTTGGTTAAAAATGATGAATTAACATTGCAAGGAATAGCACAATACTATATTAATTTAGAAGATGATACACATAAATATGAAACTATCAAAGATATATTTAGCGGATTATCAATATCACAAGCTATTATTTATTGTAATAGTGTAAATAGAGTAAATGACTTAGAAGAAGCAATGCTCACCGATGACTTTCCCGTAAAGAAAATTCATGGTAAAATGAATGACCAGGAAAGAAAAAGCGTATATAAAGAATTCAAATCCGGCGGTTGTCGTGTTTTAATAACGTCTGACCTATTCGCAAGAGGAATAGATGTTCAACAAGTAAGTATTGTAATTAATTTTGATATCCCTCGGGATGAAAATACATATTTACATAGAATAGGGCGTTCAGGAAGATGGGGAAGAAAAGGGATAGCAATTAATTTTCAGACAAAATACGATACAAATAGATTATCGCGATTTGAAAAACATTATGAAACACAAATTATGGAAATGCCCATAGATTTCACAAAACATTTAAATATTTAAAATACTATATTAAGTTTATAATAGTTTAATATTTTCTTCTCGTTTTTCAAATGAATAAAGAAAATATTAAAGAAACATTTAAATTACCAATCGAATATAGACAACATATTCCTATAAATGATAACATTAATAATGATTTAGAATTATTGAATACCGTAGATAATTCAAATACTCTTGTATATAACCATTTATTCAACCCAAAAACAACCGTGGGAGAAATAACCATTGAATCTTGGGGAAAAGGTTATACAAATGATAGTAAATTTTTGAAAGAATCACAAAAAATATATTCCAATTTTAATATTCTACAAAATACAGATATTGTAGATAAAATGACAAACGATTGGAGAGAAATAAAAGGAATTGGAGATATTGAAGAAAAATATCAATACATTGAATGGGACCAACTTAAATGGCTGAATTATAATCCGATATTATTGCAAATATTAAGCATATTAAATATCACAAGTCCTTTGTTGCAATTAATAACTCCTTTAATAATGCTTATATTACCTTTTTTCTTTTTAAAACTGTTGGGACACAATATTAACATTAATAATTATATTGATGTTTTAAAACAAATTATAGCCAAAAATCAACTTGGACAAATACTTGTTAATTTCCAAGGAGCATCCATAAAAACAAAAGTATATGGTATCGTAATGTTAGGATTTTATTTGTATAGTATTTATCAAAACATTATATCTTGCTATCATTTCTATACAAACGCATATTATATCATTGATAAAATAAATTCATTGAAAAAATATTTGAAATATACTAACGATAAAATGATAAAATTTTCCAATTCTATTGAACCTTACAAAACTTACACCGATTTCAACAACAACCTGAAAAATTCTATACACAACAATGAAATTTTTATTAATGAATTAGACGCTTTGCCTGAAAAAACCAGAACAATTAAAACGGTACGAATATTTGGGCTAATTATGAAAACGTTTTATAAATTACACTATGATTCAAATATTAATGAATTATTATTGTTTTCTTTGGGATTTAATGGATATATAGACACATTGGAAGGATTGAATAATAATATTTTAAATAAAGATATAAATCCTATAAAATTTACTTCTAAGAATAAATGTTCTTTTAAAGAAATTTATCATCCATCATTGAAAGATTTATCACCTATCAAAAACAATATATCATTGAATAAAAGTATTATAATTACAGGTCCCAATGCCGCTGGTAAAACAACTTTGTTGAAATCTACTATTATAAATTTAATATTTACCCAACAAACAGGCTTTGGGTTTTATAAAAAAGGTGTATTAAATCCATACAAATATATACATTCATATATTAATATACCAGATAGTTGTTCACGCGACAGTCTTTTTCAATCAGAAGCAAGAAGATGTAAAAATATACTTGATATAATTGAAAATAATAAAAATGATAGACATTTCTGTGTATTCGACGAATTATATTCGGGGACAAATCCATATGAAGCCATATCAAACGCATACGGTTATTTGGATTATATTGTTAAGAATAAAAATGTAAAAATCATATTGACCACGCATTATATTAAATTGTGTAAATTATTTAGAAAGAATAAGAAAATCAAAAATTACAACATGGAAACATTTGTTGAAGACCACGTATCTAATAATACATATAAATTAGTTCCCGGTTATTCTACTACCAAAGGTGGGTTGGCTGTATTAAAATCATTAGATTACCCGATTTCTATAATTAAAAAAGCTAAAGAAATAATAGAAAATATATAATAAGCTTCTCGTTTATTTAAAGATTATTTAATGTAAATTATTATTAATATGTTTTCCAATGCTCGCGGAATGGCTATTTGTATTGGTGTGACTGGAGTCGCATCTATTTTATTGTGGTTTTATTTTAAAAATAGAATTGAAAATGTAGAAACAAAATTAGATAGTATGTTTAATATGATTCAAAATTTTTCTAACGAACAAACACCAACACCTAACAATCAGGAAATGGAATATTATCAAGAGGAACCCGACCCTTTTGAAAATAAAAGTTTAGATTATGTTAATCAAATGGTTTCTGAACAATTACCTCAAGAAAATGAAGTGGTAACAGAAGAAATGGTAAATAAAGAATTAATAAAGGTTTCGGATAATGAAGAATCTGGAAGTGATGAAGAATCTGGAAGTGATGAAGAATCTGGAAGTGGTGGTGAAGAATCTGAAAGCGATGATGAAGAAGAAGATTTAATGAAAAAACCAGTGGAGGTTTTAAAAGTGTCCCAAGAAACAAATGCTGAAAAAACAATAGTTCTTGATTTAGATTCTATTAAAACAATTAATTTAAGTAATGACGACCAAGATAGTTTAGATGATGTTGAATCCGAAGAATCTGAAGAAGAAGAAGATACTATTAAGAATATTGAAGTGAAAGAGGAAATTCATAATTATACAGCAATGAAAGTATCTGAATTGAAAAAACATTGTTCGGAAAAAGGACTAACGGGGTATACTAAATTAAATAAAGCCGGTTTAGTAAATTTATTAGAAAATAATTAATTAAATATTTTATAGTAATTAATTATCTTGTTATTTTATATAATATGAGTTGGGCAACTTGTTATTCGGGATCTAATAATATTCATCATAAATCTCCACCTTTAATGAGTGATACGAGACAATTTACTAATTATGATGCGGCATGCAATAATAACAATAATATAAAAAAAAGATATGAAATTACTTCTAATTATGCTTATCGTCAATTTTTAATTAATAGTGGAAATGCGGTTATGAATGCAAATTCTAATTTAGCCAAAATGTGTAGCACAAAAAGTTGTAATGGTAGTGACAATAAACACCACAATAAATATTTATTTTCAAATTGTCAAGATAATAGCGTTCCTTTTGGATACCAAAGTAGTGATTTGAAAAACATGTATTTATCACGTGAAGCTTTACAAGATTCATTATCTGGTCCTATGCTTACACAAGAACAATTGTTAATTAAGAGATCAGGACAATTATAATTAATACTTAAAAATTTATCGATTAAGTATTAATATAATGAAAATATTAAGCATTGATGTAGGTATGAAAAATATGGCTTATTGTTTGCTTGACTATAAAGATGGTGGAGTATATACTATAGCTGATTGGGATATAATAGATTTATGTGAAAATACTGAACATATTTGTATGGGTAAACAAAAAAATGGAAATAAATGTAAGAAAATAGGTAAATATACTAAGAAGAATAAATTCTACTGTAAAACACACGCTAAGGAGTATAAAGTACCACCAAGACAATTTTCTAATAAAAGAATTAAAAAATTAAAAAAAACGCAATTAGTAAAAATAGGAAATGAACAATGTATTCCTGTAAATGAAAAGCAAAAGAAAGAAGATATATTAAGAAATATTATATTTGATTTGTCCAATAATTATTACGATTTTGTGAGTAATGTTCTAACGACAGAAATGAATATGGTATCATACGGCATTAATTTAAAAAAATTATTTAATAAAACTTTTGAAAATGTTAAAATAGATTTAGTAATTATTGAAAATCAAATAGGACCTTTAGCATTAAGAATGAAAACATTACAAGGTATGGTAATGCAACATTTTATAGAAAACGATGTTATAAATGTTGTTCCCGTTAATTCAAATAATAAATTAAAAGACTTTTTAGGAAACAAAAAAACTACTTATGATGAAAGGAAAAAAGAGAGTGTTGTAATTACAAGAAAATTAATAGAAAATACAAATTGGATTCCGCATTTTGAGAAACATAAAAAGAAAGACGATTTAGCAGATTGTTTTTTACAAGCAAAATGGTACATTTCACATAAACTAAATAATTAATATATATTGCGGACTACTTAAAATTAAAAATTCTATTAATTATAATAATGGCAGAGACAATTTCTATTTCATTGAATGAGGTTCCTTTAAACGCATCGCCTCAAGTACCAAAAAAATCTGTAAATTTTGGACCAGGAGCAGATTTACTAATGAATCAAAACAAACACAAAAAAGAAAGTATGGCGTCTGATATTGTTTTAGACGATTTAACAGAATTAAGTACCATATCTCTTGATGAACCGGTTAAAGAGAAAAAAAGTGTTACCACTACTAAAAGTAATTTTTTATTTAGTGGGACTGATTTCACAAACAAACCAGCAACCACTAATAATATTCAATTAAATGTGGAACCTATATCATCCCCTAACTCACCCCCACTTTCTGGTGGTATTTTAAAGGGGGCTTCTGGTGCTAAATCTTCAACACAAGATGAAGACGGGTATAAGAAGTTTAATGATATTCCAGTAAGTCCAACATTAAATGTTCCCGACAAAAAGCCAATGACTAATGAAGAAATGTTAAAGGAAAAATTCTTTTACTTAAGAAAATTAGAAGAAATTGAAAAAAAAGGTATTACATTAAGTAAAAAATACTCAATGCAATCAAGTTTAGATGAAATGAAAGGCGAATATGAGATGATTAAATCCGAAAAAGAGAAAAAAGCCAGTGTAAAATTTCAACAAAAATGTTTAATGGCTTGTATTACGGGTATAGAATTTTTAAATAATAAATTTGATCCTTTTGATTTAAAATTAGATGGTTGGGCTGAATCTGTAAACGAGAATGTAGAAGAATATGATGATGTATTTGGAGAATTACATGCGAAATACGCAAGTAAGGCGAAAATAGCACCCGAATTAAAGTTGTTATTTATGTTAGGTGGTTCTGCCGTTATGATTCATATGACCAATACTATGTTTAAATCTTCAATGCCTGGAATGGATGATATTTTAAAACAAAATCCAGAATTAATGCAACAATTTACGCAGGCCGCAGTTAATAGTATGGGTGAATCAAATCCAGGATTCGGTAATTTTATGGGTTCAATGATGCAAGAACCTCCAAGGGGGTCACCACCTGGTCCCAATGAAGAACAAAGAAGAAGTCCCCCAAGAATGAAGAGTTCTTATTCAGACCGACCAGACACAAGCAATAGAAGAGCAAATTTTAATGATGCAGAAAATATGGAATCCAATTTTAGCAATATAAGAACGCCCCCAAAAAGACCCGAAATGAAAGGTCCAACAGATTTAAAAGATTTATTATCCGGATTAAAAACTAAGAAAATTAATTTGAAAGAAGATAACCGAAGCACGGTTAGTATTCAGGAGATTGAAGAGTTAAACAGTTCGTTGGATTTTAAAAAGCCTAAGAAAAGTAGAAGAAAAATTAGTGAGAAAAATGTTGTTAATTTAAGTATGTAATATATTAAAAATATTTATAATTAATATATTAATGGTTCTTGGCTTCCTACTATATGAAGCAGCTGATTTTACATGGCACTTCGGGAAAATCATATACAATGGAAGTAAATATGCTTATAATTGGTATTATGAGGTTCCTACTGCCGATGATATTGAAATAGATAAATTGGTTATTATCGAAAGAAAACTTAATAAATTAGAATTTATTTTAGAAAAAGAGGATTTCAAAAAATTATTACATAAATTGGTAGATCAAGACGGTAACGAAATATTAAAAAATAAATTACCAACTGACCCCATGATAGATGAAATATAGATTATTATTTATTTCTATTTCTTCTATTTTTCTTTGTACGTCTTCTATTTTTATTCTTTTTTCTTTTACTCATTTTTCTATGACCACCAATCGAATGGCCCACCGAGGGGGTTTGTCCCCTCCATTCGGCCATCGTATCTTCCTTCCTTTTCTTTCCCGTTTTTCCAAAAGCAAAATGCGCATCAGCTTTACCTTCATTTTTCCATCCTTTAATTGTTTCTTTAGCTTTTTCTGACGCTGTAGATTCTGTTTCTTTTCCTAATACTATTCCATATGATTTTTCTTTTTGTTTATTTCTTTCAATAGTTGCTAAGTGTTCTTGTTTTCCTTTATTTTGAAACCATTGCATTTCATCATATTGATTTTTCGCATATTTTTGATTTAATTTATCGCCAATAAAATCCGCAAATTTTATTGCTTCATCTGAAAAATCTTTTTTTATTTGACCGAGTTTAACAAGAGCCCTTCTCTTATGTTCTTTACAATCTAATACAGACATAACGCCATCATAATCATCCACCGGTTTTCCCTTTTCAACTTTAACCAATCTTAAATGAACTTTAGCTCTCAATTTATGCTTCTCCTTATCCTTACCTTTATTAATACATATAGGGTTACTAACTTCTATTAAATCAACACCAGCTATTTGAAAATTGAAATTTTTAGGTGTATCAATTATTTTTTCTGGTGGAACATTTTTTCCTGTAATGGGGTCTTTTTTAATATCTGTATATCTGGCTTCAATCCTATCTATTTTCCATGGTAATTTTTTTATAAAACCCTTTTTCATTTCCGTTGTAACAAAAGATTTGAGCTTCACTTTATCATATATATAATAGGGGGTCTTTACATCTTCACTTTCTGCCTTTTTTTTATTGGGTTCGGCTGTACCACAAAAAAAGAATCTGTAACCAGGAATCTTTTCCAAATTTTCTTTTGAAATACCTTTCATTTTTTTTTTCCGTTCACCATTAATAACTGGAGGAGCAATAAATTTTATATCATATAAATCAGGCATAGTGGGTAACTCTTGTATGATACCACTTTTCAATGCTTCTAATTTATTTATAAGTCCTGTTTTAGCATATATTCTTGCTTTATACTTATTATTATGATGTCCCGTTTTTTTAAATATAACCAAATCTCCTATTTTTAATTCTTTTTTTTCTTCAGGTGACCAAAATCCTTCACCCATTTCTTTTCCGGTAAATGTAAACTCTTGAGAACCACTCTTGTTTGTCGTGTAATCCCAATGTAATTCAAATCGTTTATCGCGTGGGGCTTTACATTTTTTTAGAGTTTCTTTTGTTCTTTTTATTAATGCTGTTGCTTTTGTTTTGTTATTTATATTAATAGACCCTGATACGGTAATCTTTTGAGGTTCTACCTTTTCTGTTTGTATTCCTTGTTCCTTGCTTATAACTTCATCGTTCATTATATATTAATTATTGTTATTATTTTATAATTAATATAGCGACATTTTAAAATCATTCATATTTCTTAACGCTTCTCTTTTAATTTCTTTAAGTCTAGCTTTTTCTAAAACTTCTTTTGCTTTTTTTATTTCTTCGTCACTTACTTCACCATCATTATTTGTATCTAATATTTTTTCAAAATTCCTCCAAGACCTTGGTATAATACAATAACTACTATCTTCATTTAATAAATGCATTGCTAAAACATGAAAAATAGCAGTAATAGCAAGTGCTATAAAAATATCTTTTGTTGCTGTCCAAGCTATCGCAAATATTAATAATTGTCTTGCCATATTATTTTTGAAATATTTTTGTTGAGAAGGAGTTAGCTCTATATTTATATGCTTTGACGCAATATTCATCATTATCATCACCGCACCCATAAAAAATTTACTATCATTTAAACCTTTAAAAGACGTAACAATATTATGAATTGTTGATGCAATCAACCCTTTGGGGGCGGCGCCTCCATTCATATTCGGTACAGATTTCAATTTAGTATTTTTCATATATATTAATTATTGATATAAAATTATTCAATCATTAATAAATTATATCGTTGAATTTAGAGTGCGCACTTCACTGTCTTTTTTAATAGTTCTATCTAAATCTGTTGTATTTAAAACACTAATATTGTTAATTTTTAATCGTCTATTCTGTCTTAAATTAGCAAATCCTTCTTTTTTCTTCTTTTCAAGTTTCTTAACCTTTTTAACTAATTTGGAAATTGTGTTTTTCATACCTTCAATATCATCATCAAAGCCTTCTTTATTTCTTTTTTCCCAATATCCTTCTTTATCATCTTTATCTTTTTTATCTTTTTTATCTTCTTTATCATCATCCTCATCTTTAGAATCACTTCCTATTTTAATACTAAATCCTTCTTTATCCTCATCATCTTCATTTTCCTTTTCCCATTTGCCTTTCTTCTTATTCTTCTTCTCCTTAGTATTAACTTCCAATGATAAGCCTTCAAAGCCTTCCTTTCTATTAACGTGCAAAATAAATACATATATACAAGCTGCTAAAACACCCGCAGTCTTACCAAAATATACCAGAATCAATACTACTAAACTTAATAAAGATAATTTACCGACTGTATTATTCATAAGGTCATTTAATAATTTACATTCTCCATTATAAATACAGCCCACCAATATAATTAATAAAACTATTTCAATATAATTTTTAACGTTTTTCATTCTATATACATAAATATATATATTTTTCAGTTTAATAAAAATAAATTATAATCTATTAATTTTATAAGAATATGTCTACAACTCTAGGATGGTCGGAAATACCAAAAAACGAAGGAGATAAAGAATTAAATACGAAATTTGAAAAAAAAAGGAAAAATAGAACGATAAAAAGAAGGGAACGCGAAACCAAAAAAGTTGAACAATTCCTAAATTCAATGGAAAATATGGAGGGATATGGTTCTGATGATGACGATTCTGATCAAGAAGGTTTAGCAGAATTCCATCCTCCTCCAAAACCAGAACTTTTAAGCAAAAATGATAAGGTTAAGGAAAATTTTAAACCACAAGAATTAAACACGGATCACGCCATTACACCAGAAGGATTTAAAACATTGAAAGATAAATATCAACAAGCATATAATAATTATGTTCCTTATTATACTAATTCTTCTGCCGGTTCAGAAATGAATCACGCCAACCGTGATGAATTAATGAGAAAGTTAAATTATTTGATTCATATGATGGAAGAAAATAAAGATGAAAAAACAGAAAATATAACAGAAGAGTTAGTTTTATATTTGTTTTTAGGCGTTTTTGTAATTTTTGTAGTAGATTCATTCGCCAGAGCCGGAAAATATACTCGCTAAACTAAACTTAGCACTTCATAACTCATAAGAGGATATGTAGCATAGTTGTAAAAATAATATGAACCCATCAATACTGTAATTATTTTATATTTTTCCAATATAATATTTAGTATTATATTGTTATGACCAGAATCAGTCATTAATAATCTTTTAGTTCTGGTATTTAGATGTTTTATACTGCATAAAAATCCTAAAGCAAATATTTCATTTGTTGTATTATCATTATATGACGCTATCATTTCAATACTCTTATTATTATCGTATGTTATGTAGGGGTCTCTAAACACATAAAATCCTACGGGTTCGTTATTTACCAATAATAATGTAATTATTAATTCCTCTTTTTCACATAAATACAATAAATGTCCCAAATCTTGTAATATAGTACATTTAAATTTATATACGGATTTGTTTAATAATTCTAAAAATAAAGATGATGTTTGCTTTGTTAATTTAATCAATTGTATGAATGCATGCTCGTTCATAGTAACATTTCTATCCCACGTATCGATATCAAATACATAATTTTTATAAATAGTTAAAGGCACAATTAACATTGATTTACCCTCTCTCTTAAATAAGATGCTGGTATCTTTTTTTTGCACTTTATCTTTTAATCTATGATTTGTGGTTACTGTATTAATAATATTTTGTGCTACGCCTTGTTTTCTATATTTTGGATGAACGCATAAAAAATCAGCATAATATATTTCTTGTTTTTTACCACCGAAATAAATATTTATTGGTAGAGTTGCTAAAGCACTAATTAACCTTTCATTATCATAATTTAATGCTATATAACTTGGACGAGTATGTGCTTGAAAACTATTCATAACACCTTCTGTTGTGGGTGCATATTTCTCACCTTTATAAGGCATAAAGTGAGATTTTAGTAAAGTTGCGAATAGTTCCTTTTTTTCAGTTGTTATCTTATCGCTTTCTATAAAATCTATTTGTGGATTATAATATTTTGAAATTTCAACATCGCCCTTTTCAATTACTCCTGGTGGATTATACCAGTAAAAAATATTATGATAGTGAAATACCGGTTGTTTAGTCCAATAACCGTATTTTACCTTATAAGTTATATAGCCAATTATGATAAATAAAAGTATGCTTAATATTATGTAAAATATCATAATATTAATTTAGCGTTTTTTTCTTCTTCTTCTACGCGTGCGTTTCTTTCTTCTACGTTTTCTCTTTTTCTTTGTACTTTTTCTTCTACGTCTTCTTTTTCCACCACTTGGCGACAAATACTTAATAAGTGTATCGCATACTTCTTTTTGTTCTTTTTTATCCGTCAATTCGCCCATTTGAAAACGGTTTAATCCGCTTAATAATATTTCCGCATCGCGATCATCCTCTTCAGCAACCAGGTTTTGTAATTCGATTATTGTTTCTTTAATATTTGTAGCTTCACTTATCATCTTTAATATTTCTTCACACTGAAATTCATCTATACCAGCCTTTAATTTTTTTTTTACATCTGGATTAGTCATAACTTTATTAACTATGTTCGCAAAGTCTCGGTTTAGTACAATGTCTTTCACGACTTTCCAACCTCTGCCTTCGCCGCCTCGTTTTCTACGACGTCTTCCTCCCTGGTTGTTTGTTATAGCGGTACACACTCTATTTCCATCATTATCTTCTACACATTTACCTGTGTGTGTTTCGTTGTCCAGATCATCACAGTCATAGTCATCTTCACATACTCCACCACCTCGTTTTCTACGCGTTCTTCTTCTAAACTTTCTTGCCATTTTATTATATTTAGAATTTAATCCACCGTTTTTCATATATTTAAAATATGTTTTTTTCCTTTCTTTTTTCTTATTCACTGTTTTTTTATTTCTTTTTTTCCGTTTTCTTGGGTTTTTAATAATGTCTTTAATTGAATTCATAAATGGTTGCGATTTCTCCATATGATATTTTGTAACCATATTTAGAAACTTACCAACATGAGTACCTTCGCCATGAGGGTGTATACCAACCTTATATTTAGTCATATATATTAATTATACATATTAATTAATATAAATTAATTAGGTTTTCTTAAAAAATATAAATATTGATATTCATATCTACACTTAACCATATTTGCGTGCCCATCTAAAATAAAACCAATCTTCTTAGCTTTTGATAAAATTTGTTTTTGAGATTCCATGTAAAATGTATGTTCATTCTTGCGAACGTGGTTGGTTCCATCATCCGTAAATGTTTCTTCAAATTTACCGATATTTTGGTCTTTAAGAAATTTAAAATTAGCTTTATACATAAAATCTTGAAATCTTACTTGTGATTTAGTAAGTCTTTCTTTTGCATATTTTTGTGGGCTTACCATAAGTAAAGGATTTGAAGGTGGTATCATGGGGTCAAATTTATCTCTATTTACCATATGAAGCACTAAATATCCACCGGGTTTTAACCATTTGTAAACATTTTCAAAAAATTGTTGTTTATTTTTAATATAATAAATAGTAAAATACAAACAAATTGCGTGTGTGAATGAATCGCTACTGTAAACCATACCATTTAACATATCGCCGTGTTTAAATTTACAATGAGGATATTTTTTTTTACAATCTTTTATCATGGATTTTGATTTATCAATACCTTGTCCAGACATAGCTTTTTTAGAATAGAAATTAACATAATGACCTTTCCCACATCCTAAATCCAAAACAGTGCTATTTTTATTAAGTTTTGTGATATCTTCTATTTGTTGAACTTCGAAATCATTTTTTTTAGGGTCATATAAAAGTTGGTCATATACGGAACAATAAAAATCGTCATATAAATTATTATTTTTTTTAACAACAAATTTGCGACTTTGTGAAAATCCTTCAACGCGTGGAGTATTTGCATTGGCTATTTTTGTGAATATTAAAGCCAATATTATAAATATAATTATTTTTGTCCAAATAGATGATTTTTTGTAAAATGATTTTAAGAATTTTAAACAATTATTTATACTTTTTATCATATATTAATTATTAACATTATTAATTGGGAATAAACTCGCTTTTTTTATAATAAAATATAATATGAACGATAATGAAATAAATGATAAACGGGCACAAAAAGAATTCAAAGGCATTACCTTTTCCAATTATAAAAAAAGTGCTGCTAAAAAGGAATTACTAAAATATTTGAAAGCAGGAAAAATAGAAGATGCGTGTTACTGGTCTATAGAATTTTTATGCGCGGGACACTTTTTGGAATTATGGGAAATTTTATTTTTGTTTATGTGTAATAACATTCATTTAGGGAATCCTTTATTACCCTCATATATGAATTTAAGATTTAACGATTTTAAAAATATAGCAAATAGTGGATATATAGGAAATGAAATAAAAATGAGAAATAATAATAAAATTAGAAGATTATTTGGGGAAATAATATGTGTTATTTGTCAATCGAAGAAGAAGAATTCATACGATTGTGTAAAAATACGAGATGTTGAATTTTCATCAACTCATATGTCTGGTAGATTGAAAGCTGAGAGTATTTTATATGCGCACAGTATATTTAGACATTCGGATGATCCAAAAGAATTATTTATAGCGATAAATGAACTGGCTTATCATATAACTAAAAGGCAAAAGAATTCAAACGAAGCTTTTTATTGGGTAGAGTGGATAACAGGATTTGAAGCTTTATGCAAAAAAAATCAGAAATTAAAATTAGTAGGGGGTGCGCGCAATTATGCGGTAGAAAATAAATACAGGAATGATATTATATGGATAATATGGGATGTCATTTTAAATGAAGCGAATAAAAGAAATAAAGCAATAAATAATATCGTTGATGCACTGAGTGATTTGTTTTGCGTTAGATATCAACCGGGTTCAAAAAGAAAACGTAAATTTATGATATATTTTGCGGTATCATTATTAACAGAACCATTTGATACGAAAATACCATTGTTAAAAAATCAAGAACATATTAAAAGAGTAACATCAAAAATAGATATGATTTATAAAATTATAAAAAAAAATGAAGTGAAACCAGCGACAGATTATTTATTTAATAATAGTTTTACATCTGGTAATTTAGAAAAAACTATAGACAAATTGGATAAAATGGAGAAATTAACAAATATGGTCCCGAGAGGCAAATAGTTTTTTTCTTGCTTTAATGTATAATGCCTGTAAATCCAAATAATCGAAGACGTCGCGCAGCATTAGCTACCGCAAACGACAAAGTTGTTATTAATGGAGTAACCTATGGAATCGGTGCTAAAGCTGGAACAGCACCCCGTATTGGAAAAACTCTACATTCGTTTTTATTATTACACCAAACCGATCCTAATTGCGGTTGCAAAACCTTTGCTTAATTTAGGAAATAGTAATGTATATAATATTTTTTTAATTGTAAATATTATATGGCTACTGAACTTGATTCGAAATTATTACCAGTATTAAAAACCTCAGCACCCGACCCGTCAATTTTTGAAGAACCTACAGTTTTTAAAGAACCCAAAAGTATAAATACGGGTAACGCGTTTTTTTATATAAAAATTATATTTTTAGTTCTTTTAATATCATTATTGGGGTTAAATCTATATTTTTACATGACCGAAGGTGTTACTTTATTTACCAAATTATTTGGCGATAATTTAGAAAACACAGAAGAAGATAATGAAAGAGGGTCTAAAGAGATTGAACATGCTTTAGAAGAAAAACAAGAAGAAGATAATTACAAACCCTCAAAATTAGAGAAAACACTTGATGAACCAAGAGAAAAAAATGAGCCTACACCTTCACCAGATTTATCCAATGAAGCTGATATACAATTGGCCAAAAAGGCGGGTTATTGTTATATTGGAACTTTGAATAAAAAAAGAACTTGTGTGGAAATTGATGAAAATGATAAATGTATGAGTGGTGATATATTTCCCACACGCGATATTTGCGTAAATCCAAATTTAAGAAAATAATTAATTATTACTTTATTTGAAATAATTAATTAAGCTGTTCTTTGATCATTATCTCTAAAAAACCACCTCATTGAAAGGTATTGTGGGAATATATTCATTGATTTGTCCATTTTTAAATTTGGACCAGCACGGACGATATCCATAATTTCTGCTGATGTTAATGATGAATTAAAATATCTTAAAGATGACAGCATGCCGTCAAATCCTCCGTTAGCATTTACATGAACATCTCCATAGTTTTGTTTCACAGGACTTCTCAATCTATGTCTTACGGCAATATTACCATTAATAAATGTATCTAAATTCAAATTAGATACTCTAATAGTTACATTTATCCATTTATTAAGTGGTATATTAGGTATATGAACTTCTTCTAAAATGTGGTCAAACGTGTTTACAGTAACTATAAGTGAATTATCACTTTCACCTATAAATAATCCCGGAGAATTATTTGGGAAAGCCATTTGACTTACATCCACCTTATCGTTATCTCCTACTTTCCATTCTGTTTCTCTTTGAAATGTTTCACTTCCTTTGTGAAAAATGTGTTTCCTTTTACCTTCTCTATAATTTGCTAAATCTTCTATATATATCCATACTGAATATGTAAATGTGGTACCTTCGCTTTCATTATCCGAACGTAATAATGGTATTGATTCCCTGTCTCTTGGGTCTTGAATAACTTTAGTATATTTTTTACCAGATTTCATACCTGTAACCAAATATGGGTTTGGTGATGGTGCGAACAACCACGATAATAATTTACTACCCCATCTCAGTGCGAATACAAACAATAATATGGTTAAAATAAAGAAGCAAAATTTTGCTACTGCTGAATTAGACATCAAAAAATCAGTTGCACCCGAAACATACTTATTGCTTTTAAATTTATTAAATGTTCCAGACATAGCCCCTGATGCACTACCAGCAGCACCCCCTAAATCACCTGCTACGCTTTTATTCCCAAAATTATTTGAAAAACTTGAATAAGACATATATATATTAATTATGATATTAAATATATTCATTATCATAATTAATTATATGCTCCAACTGTTCATCTCAGAGCCATCGCTAAAGAAAGCTAACTTCAATTTATACTTGCTGGTACTTTCGCCCAACCAACTATCACTAAAGCCTTCTTTATATATTTCATATGCTTCGCGCGGATTTATAGAACGAGCATAATAACGTAATTTAGAGGTGAATCCTGAAAATCCTCCACCCGGTGTTAATTGTAATGGACCTTTATTATCTAATTTCGCAACACCCATCAACATACAAGTAGATACTAATTTACCATCTATATAAACATCATTGGTTCTATTATTCACACTCATTAAAATGTGAACCCATTTTTGTAAAGGTATATTTTTCACGTGGCATTCATCCACATTTCCTTTGGAATCAGAATCTCCTCCAGCATAAGTTGTTAGTTTAAGTTTTAAATCATTTGAATTTGCCCCTAAAGATATTTGTGGGATTGGACTTTTATCGGCGTCTGATGTTTCTCTTTTAAATATTACTTTCTCTTTCCCATATTTGTATGACCAATTATTTACATATATCCAAACGCTAAATGTATAATCATTTGAACCTCCCGCACTGGGCATTTTATCCGCATTAATGGATACGGCCACTTTAGCATTATGCATTCCTTGTAAATCCGCAACAGAGTGATCTTTGAAAAAGAATTGATATACTAAATAAACTATCACAGCGATGATTAAATAAAACAAAATTTGTTTCGTTTCCATAATATAATATAGATTTAGATAATTTATAATGTTGGTGGATTTTTATTTTTTAAATATTCATAATTAAAATCCATTCTTTTTTTTCTTATAATATTCCCATAAAATACTACATTACAGATTCCTCCATTTAAACCTTTATTTAAATCATCGCCGTCGCCTACTGTTAAATTATCCGACGAATTATAAGGTATCACTTGTGGAAAACTACCTATCATTTTTGTATCCATAAATATATCTAAAACACCGTTGCCATAATTTATTACTAAATTATTCCATTTTTGTAATTTAATATTATTAAATTCAAATTCTCTGTTAGCATTCGTATTTGTTTGAACTTTTATTTTTAATTTATTTTTTATTGGATTATACATTACGTTCGGTTTATTGCTATAATTTATTATAGAATAGTATTTATCCTTGTAAAAATTGGGTGAATTACTATGTAAAAAAAACCAACAACTTAAACCATAATTATACCTTACATCGTTCGCCACTAATTTACCACCTGCGCGCAAATCTTTATAATCGGCATATTTTTGTCGCACTCCCAAAATAGTAGGATTCATCTTTACTACCTTTGTTACCAACCCACCTTCCCCATTTTTTATCATGTCATTTAATGCTTTCCAACTTGTCCTCACCTCGGCTAATTGCGACTCCAATGTCGCTAATTTTCTTATAACTCCATCGTCTATACGATTATACGAGGGGTCATTTAAGTTCGTTCCTTTCAATATTCTTTTTATATCCTCAAGTATAACTCTACCTTGTGTTCTTTTATAATTATCCCTGTCTATTTTATTCGGGTCCGATGATGGAAGATTACATTTTGTGCATATATAAGTTATAATGTGGTTATCAAATTCAACTTCATTCTGTTTTAAAGTCAAATTATCTTTCTGTATCTTTTCGATGAATCCCGCAACTTTTAATTGTGGATATATTTGATATCTTTTATGTTGATTCCTAATTTCTCTCTTTATCGATATTTCTTTTTCATATAACATATCTCGTTCTTTTACAAGTGCAACCATATTATCCTCTTGAAAAGGTGTAAAAGTATATAATTTCTTTTGAATAATAGGCAATATAAAATATAAAACTACAAAAACAATTTCGGCAATTAATATATTATATATCGTTTGTGGTGTGTGTTTAATTTCCTGATAAATATAATTTACTATTTCAATGATCACACACGGAATTAAAAAAACCAGATGAAACAACAATTGTAATATTTTAATTTTCATTATCCCCTGAATCACTTTGGTATCTTTTATTGCGAAATAGGTTAATGTTAATACTATAAGTCCAGTCATAATCATTAATGATGATGCTATCCACTCGCCATATTCTGGACTCTTCATGGCCATGTATAACATACCTATCAATATACCCAAAACAACAGTCAATATAATTAATGATTTCATAAATGTTCCACTCCTTTTTAATGACCAAGATGCCTGTTCCCTAAATGTCTTATCTGATGGAAATACGTTTTCGGGATTCATTTTATCTGTCTTCCCTTTATAGAAAAGATAAAAAGTATATAATACAATAATCGCTAACATTGAAAATGCTACAGGTGCTCCCCAATCTCCAAACATTTTTTTTGTATTGATATCATATGGATTTAAAACAAACATATGCAATACAACTCCAGCAAATGCAAATACAAATAGGATTACTAATGTGGTAAATAAATTTTTGGGTCTCCACGCATCATTACCAAGCATATCCATTCCCAATTTTTCCGATAATATTGCCGAACGATGAAATGGTATAATATATAACAAAGCACTCCCTATTTTTTTAAATATATACACTAAAGGTAATATTATGAAACCCAAACTACTTACTATCGAATATAACATCATTTGTAATCTAAACTTATCTTTAGGTTTCGTATTCATAATTATAATGTATAAAAATGCTAATATACCTATTACCATTAGTGTCCAAAGTACATAAATTCCTGCTGATTCCATTAAAGTATATTAATTATGGACATTAATATTTCTCAATTAATATTAATTAAATAACAATATTAATTAAAATAAATTTTTTGATACTGTTTTCTCTTTATGACACCCCACACATAATGCATCTAAATTCGTTACATGGTTAGAACCACCATCCTCTAAACTTATTCTATGGTCCACTTCAAATGTATATGATAGTTGATCATTGCATTTTTTACATTTCCAATTTTGTTGCGACGCCACATATTTCTTTTTAGTTTCACTAACAACTCGTCTTTGAGTAGACTTTACCCCAGAACTCATCATACGATTCATTGGTGCTGATGCCCCTTGAGGTATCATTGAACTTATATTGTCTTTCGCACTTGTAAAATCAAAGATAGGTGTTAATAAATCTTTCGCTTCACTATCAATAGGAACATACTTAATTATATCCGCCGCTCTACTCATCAATCCTCGCGATTCATTTGGATGTTTTTTCATGAATGACCATAAGGATATTCCCACAAATGCATACATAATCATTTTATAATATTTCTTTCCCGATAATAAATATTGTGAATATTTCCCCTCATGATATGTATCATAAATTAAAAATCCTGTAACTAAAAATATCCAGTATTCTATTCTCATATATATATTATTAATAATTTATTAATAATTGTAAAAATTGTATTAATCCATATCCTATTACATATACTAAACCAACTACCGAACCCATACCAAATATTATCGTAAAAATTCTGATTGTCCATTCATATTTATTAAAAACACTATCGCATTTATCGCATTTATTTATTGTCTTTATCTCCTCATCACTTAAAGTTATATTTTTTTGGATAGGTATATCTAAAGCGGTTTCAATATCGCTAATTACTGAATCCCCTCTTTCCCTATTCGTCATTTCTATTTCTAATTTTATATTGTTTCCGCTATTATTCATATGTTTAATTTATATTTTTTCTTGTCTGCCTTAATTTAATTTTCAATCGTTTTCCTTTTTTACTTTTAGTTTTTATGGTAAATCTTTTACGATAATGAAAACGTTTTTTCTTTGTACATGGTTTAAATTTATTTACATGTTCTTGAAGTTCTTTTATATTCATCTTCCAAAAAGGTTTCTCTGGTTGATACATTAATATTAACTTATAAAATTAATATTAATTATTTACGAGTTCTACGGCGTTTCTTTCTTCTACGTCTTTTACGAGTTCTACGGCGTTTCTTTCTTCTTTTTTTACGAGTTCTCTTTTTCTTTCCCCCATCTTTTTTCCACCAGTCCTCATCTTCATAGAGGGGATTAATAAAATCCTTATAATTCGGAATGATAGGTTTTCCTTTAAAATCATATTCGAAATAATTTCCTGGGTCATAACTTCTCTTATTCCCATCATCAAATATATGAGTGTGTTCACTTTTATAATCATAATGTTTTTTATTATTATTATACGCCTTTTTTACCCATTTTTCAAACTCCTTAACGGTACCACAATTACCAGCAATATAATACTTTGAACCACTTTTTTTAATACAATGGGGTCGTTCTGGAGGACAATCTTTATTGTAAAAACATTTCTCACTAAAAGTAACCCCTTTAACCTTTTTAACCTTTTTGGACATAATATTATATATTCAAAACATAATATTATTTACGAGTTCTTCTACGTTTTCTTCTTCTACGTTTTCTCTTTTTCTTTGTACGTCGCCTTTTACGAGTTCTCCTTTTCTTTTTACGTCGCCTTTTTCTTGTTTTACCCCCCGTTTTGCGTTTCCGAAGGCCACTAAAAATACTTCTTTTTTTTCTTGCGTCATCTGTGTTACCTTCCACAAACAACTTTCTCCCTTCAACCGATTTTTTTCTTCTTAACCCCTGTTCTACAGTAGGCATATCTCGTGGTATTTTCATGAAAGCCGCCAATATCATCCCTTTATCTGTCGCTGATTTTCCTTTATCTCTGAATTCTTTAATAGCACTAACAAGACCTGGATCAGCACCCGGAACCTTCATTTCTGTTTGGACATTTCCTACAGATTTTTGTATTACTTCTTTATTATTAGATTGAATATTATTGTTCCAAAAATCTTCTGCTGTATTATTATCCGTCATACCTTCAATTTTTTTTATATCATTTATAAAATTTGTTTTTATATTTTCTATCGGTATTGTTGCTCTGTTTCCTCTCCTCTTTCTTCTACCACTACTCATATATTAATTATTAATATTATATTATAACGCGGTGCTTTTTTTTCAGTTATTATACATCCAATATATTCCAAATATCATAATTCCACCTACACCAGCAAATATATATTTTTTCTTCTTGTTAAAATATTCCTGGTCTATAAGCTCTTTTGGTTTAAATTTATCATAATATTCTTCTAAACTTTCATAAAAAGTGTTTGTTGGTAATTCAAGTTCTTCATTTAATTTATTTGTAATATAATGAATCCACTTGCCAAAATTCATTCTGTTGTCTAAATATGGTTGAACCGGATATTGATTTAATAATTTTGAGAAATTTTTACCCATGGGTTTTATGGGAAAATAAAAAGGTAGATTTTGAATTAGAGTGAAATATTTTTTCTTGGTAACATCATTGGGATTATTCGGGTATGTCATACCTATTGTTTGAAGAGTAAATTTAAAATATGGATACCATACTTGTGGGTCTAATTTTTGTTTATTCCTAAGTTGAGGCATTTATATACCAAACAATATAAAAACAAATTGATTTTAACATATAAATGAATAACAAAAATTATCAGTTTTGCAACAATTGTGGCAAAATGGGACATGTATTTCACGCTTGTAAAAAACCAATTACAAGTTCGGGAATAATATGTATTGATGTTACAGGCAATAAGGCAAAATATTTAACTATTTGTAGGAAAGATACTTTGGGATATGTTGATTTTATAAGAGGAAAATATCCACTGTATAACAAATCATATATTAAAAATATTATAAATGAAATGACCACACAAGAGAAAGAAAGATTATTAAAATTATCTTTTTCGGAATTATGGAGCGATTTATGGGGTAATTATGTTAGGGTACAATATGCACAAGAAGAAAAATTATCAAAGCAAAAGTTTCAACAAATAAGAGAAGGAATATATATGTTTGAAAAGGACTTTTATAATTTAGAGTCATTAATTAATGAAAGTGATACGCAATGGGAAACACCAGAATGGGGATTTCCAAAAGGAAGAAGAAATTACATGGAAACGGATAACGCATGTGCACAAAGAGAATTTAATGAAGAAACTGGTTATATGGAAAATGATTACATTGTAGTTAAAAACATATTACCATATGAAGAGATTTTTATGGGTTCAAATTACAAATCATATAAGCACAAATACTATTTAGCTATTTATGTAGGAGACAATAAAAAAATGGATAAATATCAAAAAAGCGAAGTAAGTAATATGAAATGGCTAACATTAGAAGAATGTTTGCAACACATTAGACCTTATAATTTAGAGAAGACCGAAATTATTAAAAATATCGATAAAATAATACATAAATATAGTTTAATCTCATAATATATTAATGAATACGAATCATAATATATTAATTGGTGGCGCAATAGCAGATGATATTATTAGAGAATATAAAAATGATGTGGAAGACAAATTATATTTCAGATCGGGGAAAAAAGAAACAGGAAATCTGTTTTCATTTAAAATCAATGTAACTGGAATAAAAGGAGTAAATGGTAATAAACATACAACTTTTCAAGTTGATAAAAAATATCAAGAAGGGGTAGATTCAATTAATGAGAAATGTGCAAAAACAAAAAAGAAATTTGATTTTAAAAAACATTATACGGCTAGAGAATTAGCTAAGATATTTGATTTGAATTTTACTGCTCCTCTTGGATATTTAAAATGCCTTATTAAAAATGATTATGTTAATAACTATAAATCTATGAGTCAAAAAAATGGTATTACGGATATAAAAGAATTTATAAAAGACCCAATAAATTATGGAAAAAATAAACCCCAAGTAGCGAAGAAACAAACGAAGAAACAAACAAAGAAAAAAGAGAAAAAGGCGAAAGAAAAGAAGAATACTACGAAAAAAGTTAAAAAAAATAAAGAACCAAAAAAATGCACTAAAAGAAATCCAGCACCACCGTGTAATCCCGGTTTCGAAAAAAAGAAAAATAAAAAAAACGAGATATGTTGTTATAAAGAAAAAACAATAAAAGAGAAAAAGGCGAAACCAAAGAAAAAGGAAAAGACAAATAAAAGTTGTGAAGAATTAATTGCGGATATGAAAAAATTTGTTACTGAAAATGGTTCATTGAACAATATAGATAAAAGTAAAAATGAATATAACGATTTTTTACAATGTGTAGAAAAAAAAAATAGAGACGATGAGAAAAAAGAAGGTGAAGATTTGGAAGAAGAAGATTATCTTTTATACCCTTTATTAGAGGATCCAAACTTTAATAAAAAAATTTATAATAAAAAGGAATTTAGGGATGGTAATAAATATGCTGAAAGAGAATTGCCTGAGGATAAAAGTCGCGGGGAAGAGTTTGAAAAAACAGTCGATAGTATATGTGAAAATTTAGAGTTTGAATTATTACCGCATCAAAAATTTATAAGAAACTATTTATCATTCGCGACACCATATAATAGTTTATTAATATACCACGGTTTAGGTACAGGGAAAACGTGTTCTTCTATAGGGGTAGCTGAAGAATTCAGAACTTACGCTAATCAAATGGGGGTAAATAAAAAAATCATAATTGTAGCTTCAAAACTGGTTCAAGATAATTATAGGAAACAATTATTTCCAGAACATAAATTGAAGAAGGTGGGTGGACTATGGAATATAAAATCTTGCGTAGGGAATAAATTTATAAAAGAGATAAACCCGATGAATATGGAAAATTTGAGTAGAGAAGACGTTGTAAAACAAATCAATGTAATTATAAGAGAAAATTATGAATTTATGGCGTATCTTGAGTTTGCGAGACAAATAGAGAAAGAAATTAAAAAATTTAGCATAAAAGAAGGTGATGACGATAAACAAATCAAAATTAAAATTCAAGCGATTAGAGATAAATATTCAGATAGATTAATTGTAATAGATGAAGTTCATAATATAAGAGATACTGAAATAGTAGGTAATAACAAAAAGGATATGGATACAATGAAAAGCACGACAGAATATTTTCAAAAATTGGTTACATATGCTGATAATCTTAAATTATTATTATTGACCGGTACACCAATGTATAATAGTCATGAAGAAATAATATGGTTATTGAATTTAATGAATTTGAATGATGATAGATATTCTATTAAAACAACAGATATATTTAATGCGGATGGTAATATGACGGAAAAAGGTAAAGAATTATTAATTCAAAAATCAAGGGGATATGTATCATTTGTACAAGGGGAAGACCCTTATTTATTTCCATTTAGGTTATATCCTAATGATGATATAACAATGGGTGGTTATAGAGATAATTCATTAAAATATATAATGGGGAAACAGGATTTTTCATATCCCACAAAACAAATGAATGGTTATGAACTACCGGAAGGTAGAGATGGGAAAAGAGGTATTAAACATTTGGATTTATTTATCACAAAACCAGGAAATAAACAGAAAGAGGGGTATGAAGGATATATAGAACATTTGATAAACAATAACTTATTGAATGAACAACAAGAGAATTTTTCATATACAATGTTGACGGTTCCATCGCAATTATTAAATATATGTTATCCTAAAACGGATAAAGAAGATTGGAAATATAGATATGGTTCAAATGGATTAAAACAAATCATGAATTATAACCATAGTTTATTGAATGAATTTGAGTACAAAGAAAACCATGAAGGATTTTTTAAACAAGATAATTTGAGAGAATATAGTGGTAAGATTACACAAATAATTAAAGAGGTTGATAGGTCAAAAGGTATTATCCTTATATATTCACAATTTATCGAGGGAGGTTGTATTCCTGTTGCGTTAGCTTTGGAAGAATCGGGTTATAGTAAACATGGCGGTTCATTATTTAAAAATAAAAAGGGTGCTATAGAGAAAAAGGGAAAATATATTATGATAACAGGTAATAAAGAATTAAATAAAAATCTGAAGCAAACGATGAACATATGCAATGATGAAGACAATAAGAATGGTAAGGATATAAAAGTAATAATAATATCACAAGCTGGTTCAGAAGGATTGGATTTTGCGAATATACGCCAAGTGCATATTTTGGACGCGTGGTATAACTTAAATAGGACAGGACAAATAGAAGGTCGTGCTATAAGGAATCAAAGTCATTGTAATTTAAAATTTAAAGATAGAAATGTGTTAATATGTTTACACGGAACATACGGATTAACTGATAATAAAGAGGCTGCTGATTTGTATATGTATAGGGTTGCTGAAAAGAAAGCGGAAATAACAGGAAAGGTAGCAAGAGTATTAAAAGAAACGGCTATAGATTGTAAATTAAATGAGAATCAACAAAATCTTAATAAGAGTATATTAAATGTAACAAGGAAAATTGTTTTACCAAGACTGGAAGACGGTCTCGATATTCCATTTGATTTTAATATAGGACACAGTGAGAAAAGTCAAATATGTGATTTTATGGATTGTGAATTTAATTGTAAACCCAATATAGGAGAAGATGGCGAACCGAATATATATACTTATAATCAAAAGTTCATTACATTAACAGTAACTAAAATAATAGAAATCATAAAAAGGTTGTTTAAAGAAAAATATATGTATGAGAGAAAGGATTTAATAAAATCTATAAAGGTTAAAAGGGAGTATAAAAGAGATGAAATTCTTAATGCGTTATCTATATTAATAAATGATAAAACTGAATACATCGAAGACAATATTGGAAGGAAGGGTAGATTATTGAATGTAGGAGATTTATATTTATTTCAACCTATTGAAATAGGTCAAGAACAATTAACGATGTATCAAAGACAACATCCTATGCCTTATAAAGCCAATAGTTTTATGATAAAATTGGAAGATTTTAAGAAGAAGAAGGGGGATAAAATTGATATTATAAAAGAGTTTTTCGAAAATTTAGAATTTGTATTTGATGAAAAAAAATTTGAGAATACGATAAAGTTGTGGGAAGAAGATAAAAAGAAATTGGATGGGTTTAATAAAAAATTCCATTACCATATAAAAAATGTTACTACATTATTAAATGAAAAAATGAAAATAGACAAGGACGATTTAAAAAGGTATTCAGTTTTTAAAATGGTAGATGGGTTGAAAGACAATTTTAATTCTAAATTGAAGTTGTTAAATATATATCAAAAAGATGACATGTACAAAGAAAATATTGGAGATAAAGTCAAAGCCAAAGATATAATCAAAGAGTATTTTTCAAAATATATGTTTATGGATGATGAATATTGTATTATAAGTAATTTTAAATCAAATACATTTGATGATAAATCAAAGGGACAGATATTTGTAGTTAAGAAAGTTGGCGATAAATATGAAAAAATAAAGGAGAGTAATATGATGTTTTATTTAAAAAAGTACATAAGAGAAAAACCTATCGAAATGTTGAATATGAATAAAATATACGAATTAATAGGATTCTCAAGTTATATTGATGAAACAAGGAAAGATGATATAGTATTCCGGTATAAAAAAACAGATGACAATAAAGTTAATAAAGGAGTAAGGTGTGATAATAATAATAATAAAAGAATGAGTCAGGCAGCCAGAACCACGTTGATAAAACTTTTATTTAAAAAGAACCCTGAAGATTTTAATGATGTGAAAATAGCCGAATTAAATAAACAGAAGAAATTTGACCACGAGGGAGTGACGGATAAATATGCGAATATAACACCTTATGATACATGTTTAATGATTGAATATATTTTAAGATATTTAAATGATAAAAGGGAAGGCGATAAAAGATATTTTTTCGGTTGTGTAGATACTATTTTATATGGTGTATCGGAATTACCCAAAAAGAAAACAATTTACCAGGACATGTTAATAGAGTAAAAATAAAATTGATTTATATTTAAAAAGATAATATCTATTATATATAATGTCTACTAATCTTGCAAGAAGAAAACAATATGGAATTTATATGGAAAATGTGTTAACGAGAAAAGTGGTTGTTCCTTTTAAACTTATTGGTAAAAATATTGGGAAAATATTAACAAAATTATTATCAAACAATTTGGAAGGTCGCTGCGCTAGCGAAGGTTATGTGAAAAAAGGTTCTGTTGAGATAATATCATTTTCGGCTGGAGTGGCGAACAGTTCAAATATATGTTTTGATGTTTCATTCAAATGCTTATTATGCAAACCTGTCGAAGGTATGAGAATTAGATGTACAGTATGTAATATTACAAAGGCAGGAATAAGAGCAATTTATAATAAAGATCATTGTTTAGATAAAAGCGGGGATGGTATTAAATCATTTGAATCACCGGTCACTGTATTTGTAGCCAGAGAACACCATATAAAAGATAAAAGTTATTCGGATATTACAAGAGAAGGAGAAGATATTATAATAAAAGTTATTGGTATTAGATATCAATTAAATGACGATACTATATCAATATTGGGCGAATTATGTAAAACAAAAAAGGATAAAAGCGGTCAAAAAATTTTAAATATATCAGGGTCGTGTCAAGTTCCAAGCGATAAGTAATGTATAAAAATAATAATATAAAAGTAATATTATTTTTTGTATAAATGGAAAAAGAAAAGAAAGAACATATGGATAAATTGACCGAATTAAAAAAGATTATTGAATCTATGGAGCCAATTCATCATCCTAAGATTTTAGAAATATTAAAAACGAATAATATACATATTTCAAGCAATAGGAACGGTTGTTTTATTAATATGAATAATTTCAATGATGGTATTTTGTTAAAGTTGAATACTTTTATTAATTATATAAACATACAAGAACAGACCTTAGGTGCAGTGGAAAAACAAAAAACAGATTTAAATAATACCTTTTTTAATAATAAAGAAAAAGATAATAAAGAAAAAACAACAGTTACACATAGCGAATGTTAAATATTAAAGATCTAAACCCTTTCATGTTTAATGATAATAATATAAAAAAAATTTTAAATACTAAGAAATATCAATCAAAACAGAATAAAATACAAATTAATAGAGAGATGAAAAAAACCATTGAATCCACAAATGAGAATTTTTTTATAACGAGTGAAAATTGCGACCCATTAATATGGTATTACACGATTTTATTAAAGGGAATGCAATGTTATCATTTTTTGGGAAATAATGCTTACCAAGAAGAAAATAAGATGAAGATGGAGTTGGTATATAAAATTCGTGAGCACAAACAACTTTTGAAAAATCATAAAATAAAATATCGTGAAGTGGAAAGTAATTTATCTAATGAAGCCAAAATAAATATGAATACATTTTTAGCATTATTAATAGTTTCAGGGACAAATTTTTATTACAGTGATGATAAATTCTATTATGAAAAATTAACAAACCCTAATTTGGACCGTTATTGTTATATTTTGAAAAAAAATAAAAAATATTATTTATGGACGGGTGAATCAAATCCGAATATTGAAATATTAAAAAATAAATTAATAACTATTAATAATTTGGATAAACCATTACCGAGTATAAGTAATTTTAAAAAACCGGAACTTGAAGATTGGTGTAAAAAATTAAAAATAAAATATGAGTATGTTGGACAGAAGAAACTGACCAAGAGTAAATTATATGCTTTAATACAAGAAAATATATAATAAAATTGAATTATATTTAAAATAATCTACTATTTTATATATAATGAGTAAAACCATAAAAACAGAAACGGAACAATTGTCGGAAATGTTAGACAAATACTATATGTTTTCGCCTCGCGTGAATGAAGAGCGGGAATTAGAATTGAGGTTTGGGTTAGGAGAAAATAATATAACGTTAGCACAATTTAATTCAGTCATGGCCAAATTAAAAACATCAGGCTTTATATTAGCTAATAATGAGGGGGAATATATGTTAAGGATAAACCCAATGACACGTGGAAAAAGTGGGTATTTTAACCAATCCTTTGTTAGGGTAGAGATTAACGAATTGAATAATATTCAAAATTATTGCAGGACAGATTATTTTGATACTGTTAATATACCAGACTATATTTCTTTAATTCAAAAAAAGTTAGCAATTAGCGATAGAAAGGCAGACCCTAATAATCCTGGAAGAACAGTAAACCAATACATACGTCCTGTCGATTTTAAAAACTCAAATTTTAGAGTAAATTACAAAATAGAGAGAACTTTATCCACAGAAGATAAAGTAACGCGTGGTGTTTTGAGAGAGTGGCCCTCTTCAAAAAAAATTTACAGATATTTAAAAAGATATAGATTTAAAATACCTAATGAAGCATTTGAAATACATTGTTCTATTGTAAAGACATCACGACAAAAGAAATCCAGGGGTAGAAGTATTTATATAGAGGAAAATAATATTCAGGATTCAAATATATTTAATAATCCTGAACAATATGAAATAGAGATAGAATTTCAAGATAAAAAATTAAATGATAAAATAATGGAGACTTGGGACAAAACGAAAGAGACTCAAAGACAAGCATTTAACAGGTATGTTATGAATGTTATAAAAAAGTATACAAAAATTATATTATCAGGGATACAATACACAAATTATCCCATAAGATATGATGAACAAACCTCTGTATTGAAAGAATATATTAAATTAACGCATATGGAAAAAGTTTTTACAGATGCAAAAAACGGCAAGAAAAGAAGAGGAATATCATTAGAAGAATTATTGAGAGGAGATTCCAATTATAAGAGAAAAAATAGAATGAATTTTATAGGCCCATCAACAATTAGTTTGGAGATGAAACATATTGTCCCAACCGACAATAAAGAAGCCGCGAATATTAATAATTTTTATACGGTTACAGAAAAGGCAGATGGAGAAAGACATTTGATGTATATTAATGATATTGGAAAGATATATTTGTTGGATATAAATTTAAACGTGAAATTTACAGGTTGTGTAGTAGAACACGATGATTTATACAATACAATATTTGATGGTGAATTGGTATTATTTAATAAATGGGGTTCTTTTATAAACCACTTTTTAATTTTTGATTTATATATATCGAAAAAGAAGGATTTTAGACAATATCCATTTATGAGCACAAGTGTTATTAAACATGAGATGAAATATACAAATCCAGATATAGATAAGAATAAATTCAGGTTTGTACAAATGAGAAAATTATCATATTTATTGGGACAAGAGGTTAAAAATATTGTTTCGGGAAAACCAGTTCCTATGATTATTAAAGTTAAAGATTTTGAAAATAATTTACAAGAATCTATATTTTCAAAATGTAATACGATGTTAGATAAGATAAAAACCTTGGATTACGAAACAGATGGACTTATATTTACTCCTCTGGATAAAAGTGTAGGTTCGGATTCAATAACACTTAATCATTCAACGCAAAGAACATGGTTATATTCTTTTAAGTGGAAACCACCAATACATAATACCGTTGACTTTTTGATAACTACCAGAAAAAATGGTTCAAAAGATTATATTGGAAATATTTACGAGAAAGGAATCAACCTTGGCGGCAATAGTAATATTAAACAATATAAGCAATTAGAGTTACGTGTAGGTTATTCCCAATATAGGCACGGATTTTTAAACCCAATGGAAACTCTTATACGCGACACTGTACATAAATTACATAACTATAGAGAAGTTAGCGAATATAAACCCATGTTATTTTATCCCACAAATCCTACACCCGAATATCCTATTCATTTCTCCAATATATTATTAACAAAGGAAGGAAATAAAAAATTTATGAAATTAGAGGACGGAAGTGAAACTTTTGAAAGTGATATGATCGTTGAATTCAAATTTGACCAAACAAAAGATCAAAATTGGCAATGGGTTCCTATTAAAGTTAGACATGACAAAACTGCCGCTTATAAGAAAGGACAGCGCAATTTCGGCAATGATTATTCAGTGGCCAATAGTGTTTGGATGTCTATAAATAATCCCATTACCGAAGAAATGATAAGAACCAAAAAAAATGTTCCTGATTATATTGATAATGATACTGTTTATTATAGTAATAATAAAAAAACTACTACCACCAAAGGGTTAAGAGATTTCCATAATAAGTATGTTAAATTTAAATTGATTAATCATATGTCCCGCACTAACCAAAGTTTATTAGATATGACTGTTGGAAAAGCTGGTGATTTACCAAAATGGATACAAGCCAGATTAAAAGCTGTTGTTGGTATTGATTATTCTGTTGATAATATTGAAAATCAGTTAGACGGCGCATGCACAAGATATTTAAAAGAAAAACAAAAAAAATATGCTATTCCAAAATGCATGTTTCTTTCTGGAAATTCAGGTAAAAATATTAAAAATGGTTCTGCTTTTGGTGATAAACAAAAAAATAGACTTATTATGAATGCTTTATATGGTGAAGGTAATAAAGACCCCGGCGATATAGGTAAAGCCGTCGCCGATTTATATGGTATCGCCGAAAAGGGTTTCGATATTATAAGTAATCAATTCTCAACACACTATTTCTTTAAAAATAAACAAACGTTATTAGAATTTGTTAAAAATCTAAGTGAAAATTGTAAAGTTGGTGGTTATATAATCGGTACTTGTTACGATGGCGAAAAAATATTTGATATTTTAAAAGATAAACAACCCAATGAATCTATTAATCAAACCAACAATGATGGTAAAGTTATATGGAAAATGACTAAAAAATATGAAGGCAATAAATTATCATATGATGAAACCACATTAGGTTTGGAAATAGATATATATCAAGAATCCATTAACAAAGTTCACACCGAATTTATTGTCGTTTTCAAATATTTTACAAAAATTTTAGAATTATACGGTTTTGAACCTTGCCCGCAAGAAGAATTGGGACGTATCGGTTTGAAAAATCCCATTGGTTCATTCTCTGAATTGTTTGATTTAATGAATTCTGACCTAATTGAAGGTAAATTCCAAAAGAAAAATATTGGAAAAGCTGCTGATATGAGTGACCCTGAAAAGTTTGTTAGCTTTTTAAATAATTATTACATATACAAGAAAAAGAAACACGTTAATATACAAACTGTCGAAAATAGTTTAAATCACGTCGCCGACCCTATTACGCGACAAGAAAGAGATTTGGAAAGTTCTATACTAGACGAATCCGTAAAAACTTATAGAGATTATGTAATTAAATATAAAAATAAAGTTGAATTAAAATAACTTTTATATAAATTATTTAAAGTTTTGATAATATAATAAATTAAATATGTTATATTATCTATTGAATCAAATAAAACAAGAAATTAACCCCGACAATATTAAAATACAATTTTTATTAAAAGATAAAGATAAAAAAATTGATTTGTATATCAGTAAATCATTGGCTAAATATTTAAATTCAGCAAAACAAGAAATATCTGAATATTCAGGTAATTGGGATAATGTTAAAAAATATACTAACCCTTATGAATTTATACATACCAATGTACCACATCTATCTTATTCTATTAGTAAATATAAGCCCATCTCCAGGGCTTTTTTTAAAATAACTGAAATATATAATTCTTTTGATTTGTTGAGACAACCATTCCCTATCAAAACATATCATTTAGCAGAAGGACCTGGCGGATTTATAGAAGCAACCGCTTATTTACGTAAAAATAAATTTGATAAATATTATGGAATGACTTTAATTGAAAAAAAAAACAGCAATGTCCCAGGTTGGAAAAAAAGCGAAGTATTTTTAAAGAAAAATCCTAATGTTTTCATTGAAAAAGGTTCCACCGGCAATGGCGATTTATATCACCCTGATAATTTTAAAGATTGTTTCGCAAGACATCAAAATTCTTTTCATATTATTACCGGTGATGGTGGATTTGATTTCTCAAGTGATTTTAATAATCAAGAAGATCAAGCTTTTAGATTGATTCTAACTCAAGTTATGTACGCTATCGCTATGCAAAAATTAGGCGGCACTTTCATTTTGAAAATTTATGACTGTTTCTTATTATCCACAAATCAATTAATTTATTTACTATCATGCTTTTATAATAATGTTTATATGTCCAAACCAAATACATCAAGGCACGCCAATTCTGAAAAATATATTATTTGCACTGATTTCAAAAAAACAGACACAACCATCATTTCTGAAAAGTTTTTTCGTGTATTAACCGTTCTTAAAACAATTGATTTTGACGTATATTCTATTCTAAAAATTTTAAATATACCTATAAATTTATACTTTAAAAATCAAATCGCCGAAATAAATGCTATTTTCGGCCAACAACAAATTGAAAATATTATTACTACAACAAAAATTGTTTCTTTTAGAGAAAAAAAAAATGAAAAATTAAATCAAAGTAAATTAGCCAATATTCAAAAATGTATAAATTGGTGTATTCAAAACAATATTCCACATAACAAAGTCTCTCAACCTTCTAATATCTTTTTATCTTAACTCATACAAAAGAAATAATTATCTTTATTAATAATATATGCCTATTAATCAAGATAAAATAAATCCAGAAGAAATGAAAAGACAATGGCACTCTCAACAAGAAGATATATTAAAAGAATGGAGCGAACAAGCTGGTTGTTATCGCTGGATGCACGAAAGAGCTTATCAAGTATATAAAAAGCAAAATATGCGATTTTCCATCCCCGTAATTGTAATTAGCACTATAACTGGAACAGCCAACTTCGCGCAAAATGGATTCCCTGAAAGTGTAAAAGGATGGGCGCCATTAATTATCGGTACTCTTAATTTAGCGGCAGGACTTATTACTACTATTGCACAATTTTTAAGAGTTAGTGAACTACTTGAAGGACATAGGGCAGCAAGTATAGCTTATTCTAAATTAAGTAGAAATATCGCTGTAGAATTATCTTTACCCTCAGATGAAAGATCCATGCCCGGTATTGATTATATTAAACAATGTAGAAGCGATATCGATAGATTGATTGAACAATCGCCACCTATTCCTCCTGATATTTTGAATACATTTGATAAAAATATATTACAAGATGTATCTGGAGAACCCGTATTATTTTCTGTCCCACCTATATTAAAATTAGAACCAGTCAATGTCTTTAGAACTGAAATTGATGAAGAACAGAGAATTAAAAAAGCTATGGAAATGAAAGAAATAGCCAGAAAACAAAAGGAAAGAGTTATTAAAGAAGAAAATGATAAAATAGAAGCCGCTATTATAGCACACGAAAATAGAAGGAAAAGCATTCGTGGCGAAGTTGAGCTTGAAAGTATCGCAAGAAAATTACAAGAAGAACAAAAAGAACAACAAGATAAACATTTTAAAAGACAAAATTTAACTCTTGGTGATTTAACAAAAAGAATCGGCAAATTTAAAGATATTTTAACACAAGATTTATCTGAATCAGAAGAAGAAGATGATAAACCACCTACACCCCCCGCAACTATTCAAATAGTAATTGATGATATTAGTAATAATGAAATAGACATTAGTAATAATATTGTTTAATTAAATTTCTCATTCGCCAAGCAAATATTTGAATCGCCATTCTTATTCGGCATTAACTCGCCCTTTATTCTTCTATTTATCATTGGAAATGGTATATTCACCTTTATTTGCGAACCATTATCTATAAAATCTTTAAAATGTTTGTATAGTTTTTTTATTGGTTCATACCTCAATGTTAATTCAAATTTACTTAATTCCTTTATTATATTTTTTACATCCGCTTGCCTTTCTTCTTTTGTTTTATATTCTATCTTTTTTACCATTATTAAATATACTACATAATTTATATTTAATATATTTAACTCCAATATGTATTTCTTTGTGTTTGCCTTCCAAATGATTCGCTCACTCGTCTATACCTTGCTCTCGCCACTTCTAACTGTTCTCTATAATAACTACTCCTATCGCGCGATGACGCAAATAAATCATCCCTAACAGACCTTCTTCTCATTGATGATGATGTAGGTAACGCATAACTAAGAACTGGTTCCTCCGAACCAACATCTTTTCTACATATCGGACACGTTGTTTTATTCTCCAACCATTTATCTATACACGCTTTATGGTATTTATGCTTACAACTCAATTCCTTTTTATTTATCGTTATATCTGTTAAACATATACTACATAAAGGATTCTCCTTCTTCACATTTAATAATGAGCCTTCATCATACGTTCTCACCACTGTATTTCTCGTTACTCTCCCACTTAAAAAACTCGCAAATGTTCTATTATGTTTAACACAAGGTGAATCGCATTTCGGTACCCCCACTTCATCTATATTCGCTCTTCGTGCAAGTCTCGCTTGCCCTACAGACATCATCTTCACCAAATCCTTCCCTTTAAATTTAAATTCACCATAGATGCCTTTTTGAACTAAATCTCCTGTATATTCATTCCCCTTTATTTCTTTTATATTAAAATAATAATTACCGACAGGAACAATATTCCCATCCAAATCAAAAAAAGTGTTTGAGGCACTTATAGTTGTTTTTATATTTTCTGTCATATTAATAAGTTATATTATATTTTTTCAATAATTTTTTCTGTGTTAAGTAGCTAACTGTAGTGTTTAAAACCTTCTTCATGAAATATACGTTCTTCACTAAAGATTCTTGAACCTTATCATCGTCAAATTTATGTCTCTGATGACGACCATTCTTTATACATTTTTCACTTTCACTCTTCATCGCCGGGTTAAAGTCTTTAAAACACCAATATACAAAAGCGTGTATCCCATTATGGGACAACAAATCTGTAGCCATATTGTAATCGCTGTTCATCATTATCCACATTGTAAATGGAAATATATAACAAAATCCATAGTTGTCGCACTCCTGAAGGCAAGCTCCTAAATAACAGTTTTTTTCAGTAAAACTAATTCGTCTGTTGTGTGGGAGATTCTTGTTCACGTATTTAAATAATTCTCTTAGAAATATGTAGTCAATCGATTTTTTGTATTTCTTTCCATTCTGTTCATTCGGCATCCATTTACCGTGTGAATTAATGTAATACGCCCTCCTATTGTGTATTATCAATACGCCTTCATGAACCGAATCCTTTTCATTGTAATTGTCCATAGAGACAAATGTGTAGTGCGTTTTTTTAGGTTCATATAAATAATTCTCTATAAATTCATCTATATCGTATTCATACGCCATCCATATACCCTTATTCTTTTCAAAAACACCCCAATCCATGTATTCAACAAAATGTTTCATCCTGCTTCCACCTGCCCAGAATGCCTTCCTCATATCAATATCCAAATTTGATACGGAAATTTCCTTTCTGGTCATTGCGTTCAACAGTTGGTGAGCAGTATTACCCTGTAACTCTGTAGAATCAAAACCATAACGGTCACTTTTCTGTTGTAAATATTTAAATGTATTTGATTTTTTTGCGTAAGATTTAAAAGTTTTCATGTTTCTGTTTTTGATTATATTTAGATTACTTATTCATATTTATATATTTTCATTTCAATTTTTCATTTTAATCTTTACCTTGTATATATGTCAAAACGCGCTATAGAAACTGGTAGAACGATATATAATTTATCAACTGGAAATAAAAAAATTACACAGAAATATGATGAAATAATTAATAAGAAGAAAAAAGAAGCAGATGAAAAAAGAATGCGTAGTCTTTCTTTCACACCATTTGTCAACTCGCCGTACGCGATTGTTGGGGATGAAACGAAACGAAATATCGCTTATCACAAAAAAAACCCCAACGCCCAATATAAGTCTTCGATGCAATTAGTATTAGAAAGTAGAAAATTACGAAATAAAACAGATAATGAAGAAGACAGGTTGTTAGATAAACTTAGAAAAGAAGAAGTAGGAAGAAAGGTAGCAGAAGGAAATAAACAAAAAATTATTCAAAAAGTTGAAAACGCTCGAAAAAGAAAGAAAAAAAAGAAGGAAGACGAGACCAAAAGGGCGGAACGAATAGCCAAAGGACAGGAAGAAGCGCCACCTCCTCTACCGCCACAATTATCAGAAGGCACAGTAATAACAGGATTAAAACATGCGCGTATTCAAGGCTTGAGAAGCAAAAGGTCAGCAGATAGAAAAATACATATAAAAAAAGAATTTCCCGGAGGAATACAACCGCGAGGAGGAAGAGGAACGCGTAGAAGAAAAAGAAAACGAAGAAGGAAAACTAAAAAGAAAAAGAAAAGAAGAAGACGTACAAAGAAAAAGAAGAAGAAAAGAAGAAGACGTACAAAGAAAAGACGTAGAAAATAATTATTTCATAAATTTTATGTAATAATTAATAACCACTTGAACCACTACCCGAAGTTGAACCCGAAGTTGAACCCGAAGTTGAACCCGAAGTTGAACCTGAAGTGCTACCTGAAGTGCTACCTGAAGTTGAACC
>TARA_B110000003_G_scaffold63671_1_pt1 | contig 48064 bp, 34 predicted proteins | sample TARA_B110000003 | Tara Oceans TARA_B110000003 (sample SAMEA4396424) | marine metagenome | biome: Westerlies Biome; feature: [SRF] surface water layer (ENVO:00010504); material: water (ENVO:00002006), including particulate matter (ENVO:01000060) such as... | depth 5 m
GAGGAAGTGATGGGACAATTCCGCGAAGTAGCCTCTCGCTATGTTCCCGCCTTTATGGAGGCCTGTCCGGGCTTATCCGCCGATGACGTGTTTTGGCGTATTCATTTTTGCTTTGGTGTTCTTGCCAACACGCTAACTCACCGTGATATCCTTAAAAAGATTAGTGATGGGAAGATAGGTGATGAAAAACTTTCAGTTACACTCAAACGCATTATCGATTTCTGCGACGCAGGTTTTAGACAATGAAAAAGATTCTCCCTTTTATAGCGGCCGTTTTGGCTGGGTGCTCAGCTAATATTCCCGAATCGCGAATAGACGTAGTTGAAAAGGGGGTTCCGTTGCGTTGGTCGGCAAGCCCAGAAGCTTTGGCTGGGATTGATACAAATTGGGTCCAGCGTCTTGGAGGATCTCGGGCCGAGGCCCTAGTAAGTGAGGCCTTTCGGCGTAATCCTGACATGCGGATTGCCGCTGAGAGGGTCAATCGAGCTATCGCTTCAGCGAAGTCGGCTGGAGCAGCGATGAAGCCTCAAGTTTCAGCTGGCCTCAATACGAGCCGTCAAAAGCAACTTTTTATCGGTATACCGCTTGGCGGCGAGGGCGGGATTCCTTCGGCTAACTTCAGCAACTTCGGAGCTAACATGACGGTTTCGTGGGAACCCGATATTTGGGGGCTCCGTCGAGCGGAGCAAGCGGCCCTTTTAGCTGATGCTCAAGCCGAAGGGAATTCCTACCGTGCTGCACGAGCCTCTCTTGCAGCCCAAGTGATGAGGTCTTGGCTGGCTTTTGCTGAGGCTAACGAGCAAATCATGTTGGCGATAGAAACGCAGGAACTCCTTAACGCGACGAAAGATATCGTGATTGATCGTTACAATAATGCTCTTGCTGCCGATGGTGGCTCTGCTGCCGAGGTTCGATTGGCCGAGAGTGAGGTTGCGACTAACAAAGCTTTGATCGCCCAGCGTAAAGGTGAACGAGAGCAGGCGGTGAGACAATTGGAGTTACTTTTGGGGAGATATCCCAAAGGCTTGTTAAAGGGTTCAGTCTTTCTACCTGAAGTTCCGGCTACACCACCACCAGGTTTACCTTCCGAGTTGCTTTTGCGTCGACCGGATATTCTCGAAGCGGAGCGCCGTTTCGCCTCGTCTGGTAGTTTAGTGAAGAAGGCTAAACGGGCCCTTTATCCTAGTTTTATCCTCACGAGTGGCGCTGGAACGACAACCGATACAATGCGAACGATTTTCAACTCTGATTTTGGGGTTTGGTCACTAGCGGGTGGTCTGACCCAGCCGATTTGGTCGGGTGGAAAGTTGCGGGCAGAGTATGCTAAGTATCAGGGGGATGATCGCGCGAATCTTGCTGAGCTACAAAGCGCCGTGCTCAAAGCCTTCGGCGAAGTTGAGCAAGCGATGGTAGCTGAAAAATTTTTGGGTGCCCGAGAGCAGGCTATTATCGAGGCACTCCAATTTGCCAAGGAAGCTTCGGATGCGGCGGCCAGCGAATATGCAGGTGGTGTAGGAGAAGTCCTGACCTTGATTACTGCACAGAGAAGTCGGATCAATCTGGCCTCGCAAAAAACTACCCTAAGGAGGCTCCGCCTCGATAATCGAATTACTCTTCATCTCGCTTTGGGTGGAGATTATCGATCTCAAAATTAAGTGATTATGAAAACTGTCATTACGACCATCGTTGCTATCGTTACCGTCCTAGGATTGACGATTTTTGGAGTTTATCTTCTCAAGGAAAATGCGCCCGAAGCTGAGAAAAAGAAAAGGGTGGAAGCAACTCCTGTCGTCGAGTTTGAGATCGTCAGCAAGAGTGATTTTGAATTTTCTCTTGAGAGCGAGGGAGTCGTGGTGGCGAGCCGGGAGACCATTCTTTCCCCACAGGTTGGGGGGAGGCTTGCACTTGTAGATGATAGGTTCGAGGTTGGGGCAACTTACAAAAAGGGGCACGTGATTGCTGAGATTGATGCGGTTGATTATCAGGCTGCGATTGCGCAGGCGGATTCAATCCTTGCAGATGCAGAATTAGCTTTAATTCAAGAGGAAGCTCGGTCCCAACAAGCGGCGCGGGATTGGGAGAAAATTGGCGGAGAAAAACCAGCGAGTGATCTCGTGTTACGGGTCCCGTTTTTAATAAGCGCAAAAGCGCGGGTGGCGGCAGCAATCGCTGCTCGAGATAAGGCGGAAGCTGATCTGGCCCGGACGAAGATTGTCGCGCCTTTCGATTGTCGTATTCGATCGGTAAATATGAATCTTGGGGCGACCGTGGTTCCTGGAGCGAAGCTTGGAACAATTTATGATCCTAATAATCTCATGATTCGATTGCCGTTCTCACTAAATGATTACGCGCAGTTGCCAGAAAAAACGGATATTACTTTGAATGCCGATATCGGAGGTAAATTGTATGAGTGGAAAGCTGAGATGATGTGGGAGCTGGGAGAGGTTGATCAAAAGACCCTTTCCTCGTTTGTGCTGGCCAAGATTATTGCAAATAGCGATCATCCCGATCGATTTAGTCTGCCTTCGCCGGGGGTGTTTCTCAATGCTACCGTGAAGGGTGGTGTGTTGCCGGGGGTGATTGCGGTTCCCCGCTCCGCTGTTCGAGGGCAGAACCAGATTCTTGTGCTTAATGGGGAGAATAAGTTGGAGCAGCGTGAGTTGATGGTGGTTCGGCAAAATGCCAGTCACGTCTTGGCGACTCAAGGAGTTGCTGATGGTGAGAAGGTAATCCTCACAAAGGTTGATATGCCGGTTCCAGGGATGACCTTGGAACCGGCAAAGATAGATGGAAAAGAAGAGGGCAACATCAAGTCCAACTAAAATCATGCAGAAGTCGATCAAATGGTTCAGTGGCAATCACGTCGCGGCCAACTTCCTCATGCTGGTCGTCTTAATCGCCGGTTTTACGGCATGGTTTCAGCTCCGAAAAGAGGTCTTTCCGGAGACCTCTTTTGATGCAGTAATCGTTAGTGTTCCGTATCCAAATGCAACTCCGGAGGAAGTTGTAAATGGCGTTGTGATTCCGATCGAGGAAGCGATTGCGGAAGTTGAGGGCATAAAACAGGTGACTTCAGCTGCTGTCAGAAATATTGGGACGCTGACGATTGAGGTTGAGACTGGTTATAAGACCCGAGATGTCATGGGTGACATACAAACTAACGTTGATGCTATCGATAACTTTGCTGAAAAAGCCGAGGAGCCAAAATTTGAAGAATTAGTCGTAAATCGGCAAATTCTTAGTCTTGCCATCACTGCTGACACCGATGAAGGCAGCCTTCGCCAGTATGCTGAAGAAATTCGTGACGGCTTGCTGAACTATCTTCCCCCCAAGCCGGAATCGAAGAAAAAGGCCTTTTTTGCCGACCCTGGCGGTTTTGTTCAAGGTTTGCTCAAAGGGCAGGAGACCATCAAGAAAGTGGAGTTGGCATCGGTCCGCCCGTATGAAATTTCGATCGAAGTTTCAGAGGATGCCCTGAGGCGATACAACCTTACTTTGCAACAAGTCGCGATAGCTGTTCGCGGCGCTTCGCTTGATCTTCCCAGTGGATCGGTGAAAACGAATTCAGGCGAAATTGTGGTGAGGGCCCTAGGCCGGAAATACCGCGGCGAGGAGTTTCGGGAAGTGACTGTCAAAAAGATGCCAGATGGATCTGATTTGAGCTTAGGTGAGATTGCTTCTGTGATCGATGGGTTCGAAGATATCGAACTCGTGTCTACTTTTAATGGTCGCCCGGCGGTAGTGCTTCATGTCTTTCGCGTAGCCGATCAAGACACTTTGGCAATTGCCAAGCTTGCCCGGGAATACGTGGATTCACTGGAGAAGCCTGAGGGTGTAGAGATCGACGTTTGGAATGATCAAAGTGTTATTCTGAAGGGCCGATTAGATCTCCTCAAAAGCAATATTGGGATAGGACTTATTCTAGTTCTATTGGTGCTTGCGCTTTTTCTTCGGCCAAGTTTGGCGTTTTTGGTAGCACTGGGAATTCCGGTTTCTTTCGCTGGTGGTCTCTGGTTGATGCCCGGCCTTGGGATTTCGATCAATATGATTTCGGCCTTCGCCTTTATTCTTGTTTTGGGAATTGTAGTGGATGATGCCATTGTGGTTGGCGAGAACGTCTACACCCGTATTCAGCAAGGTGAGCACCCTAAGGAAGCGAGTTGGAAAGGGACCCACGAGGTAGGAATCGTAGTGATTTTTGGGATTCTTACGACTATGGCGGCGTTTACCCCCATGCTTGGCCTAAGTGGAGTGAGTGGGAAGATCTGGCCTAATATTCCCTTAGTGGTGATTCCGGTTTTGGGTTTCTCCTTGTTGCAGTCAAAGTTTGTTTTGCCTGCTCATCTTGCACTTCTCAAACCGCATTCTACAACGCCAAGTGCTAATCCATTGACTCGCTTGCAGCGAAGGATTTCGGGTGGACTTGAGCGATTTGTGAAGGTCATTTATTCACCGTTTCTAAAGTTGTGTTTAAAGTTTCGTTACGTGGTTTGGACTGTGTTCATTGCCCTTGTAATCCTTTCGGTGTCGCTGGTGAAAACTGGATGGTTGCCCTTTCAGTTTTTTCCAAAAGTGGAGGGTGAAATTCTGTCTGCAAAACTTGAAATGCCTTTGGGGGCCCCGTTTTCTAACACTCAAAAAGTGGTGAAGCGGTTGGAAGCGGCAGCTCTTAAACTTGGTAAAACAACGCAGGATAACGATGGGAATTCGATTGTTGTCAATCAGCTGGCGACGGCAGGGATGCAGCCATTTCAGGGTGGGTTTTCTCCTAATACACCCACTGGAACTCACTTAGGGGAAGTTACCCTTGAGCTTGCGGCCGCAAAGAATCGGGACCTTTCGAGTGCAGAATTAAAATCGATGTGGCAGGAGCTTGCAGGTGAAATTCCAGAGGTGGTTTCCCTCGCGTTCAGGGCAGAAACGGCGGCGGGAGGGAATGCGATTGATATCAATTTCACTGGGCCGGATAACGATCAATTGGTAGCAGCTGCAACGTGGGCGACTGAGCGTTTGCGTAATGATTACAAAGGAGTGGTTGATGTTTCAAATTCCGATCGGCGTGGTCGAGAGGAGTTGATCGTCCGTGACCTAACGCCGCGAGGTAAGGCCTTAGGTTTCGATCTTAATATGGTGATGAACCAGGTTCGTGATGCTTTCTATGGCAACGAAGTGCAGCGACTGCAGCGCGGTCGTGACGAGGTGAAAGTGATGGTCCGCTACCCCGAATCAGAGCGGGGCTCGCTTTCCAATTTTGAGAAGATGAAACTAAGAACCCCAGAGGGAGAAGAGGTAGCCCTTCTTGATATCGTGATTCCTGAATACGGTCGAGGTCCTGCTACGGTGACTCGTGTGGATCGTTTTCGTACGATCAGCGTCAAGGCTGATGTCGATCTCGCTAGAGGTTATAATGCAAACGAGATTGTAGAAAAATACACTGATGAGGTTCTCGAAAAAATTGCAGAAAAATTCCCGGGGGTGCGTTATTCCTTCAAGGGTGAGCAAAGCGATCAACGCGATAGTATTCGTGAGATGGGGATTGGCTTTGTAGGCGCCCTATTACTTATGTATGTTTTGATGGCTATTCCACTTAAGAGCTATCTGCAGCCTTTAATCGTAATGAGCGTGATCCCATTTGGAATGGTCGGCGCGGTAGCGGGACATATTTTCATGGGGCTGAATATGAGTATAATGTCAATGTGTGGGATTGTTGCGCTGGCTGGGGTAGTAGTGAATGACTCTTTGGTGCTGGTCGATTACGTGAATCGTAATAGGAAAAGTGGAACGGGTATTTTGGAGGCAGCCCGTAATGCCGGGGTGAGGCGGTTCCGCCCGATCCTTTTGACTTCACTTACGACTTTTGTGGGCCTCATGCCGATGTTGTTGGAAGATGATATGCAGGCAAAGTTTCTCATTCCAATGGCTGTTTCGCTTGGTTTTGGGATTCTTTTTGCGACCGCAATTACTCTTATCTTAGTTCCTTCGCTCTATGTGATTCTTGAAGATTTTCGTAACTTGGGCACTGATTTGTTCACAGGTCGAAATAAACCTTTGGAAAATCCACAAATTAAGGGAAGTTCCTAATATGTTTCTTGAAGCTCTGGCGAGCGCCTTTCCTTCTAATACTTACAGCCAAAAAGAGTGTTTAGAATTCACGAAGACGACTTCTTCCTATCAGTCGCTAAGTAAGCGCGGTCAAGGGATCATGGAGAGGGTGCTCTTAGGAGATTCTGGGATTAACCGGCGACATTTTTGCACTGATAACCCAGCTGCGATGTTTAAAGTGGGGCCACAGAAGCTCAATGAGTATTTTGAAAGGGAGGCTCCAGCTCTTTCGATTGCGGCACTGGAAAAAACGGGTATCGATCCGACTGAAATTGATGCTCTTATCATTTGCACCTGCACAGGATATCTGTGCCCGGGGGTAACGAGCCATGTGGCTGAAAATCTGGGGATGAGAGATGATGTGTATCTTCAAGATATTGTTGGTTTGGGCTGTGGCGCAGCCCTTCCGATGATGCGAGCTGCCGAGGGGTTTCTGGCCGCAAATCCTGGTAAAAAAGTCGCAACAGTGGCGGTCGAAATTTGTTCGGCGGCTCTCTTTATGAATGAAGAGCCTGGCGTGCTCATTAGCATGTGTTTGTTTGGTGACGGTGCTTCGGCGGCGATTTGGTCTGATGAAGAAGGTGATGGGAGGTGGAAGTTAGGTAAGTTCGAAACGATTCATGTTCCAGAGCATAGGGAAAAAATCCGATTTATTAATTCTGGTGGAAAGCTAGAGAACAAACTTCATCGGACGGTTCCCGAATTGGCGGCAGATGCAGTTGAAAAGCTTTGGCAGAAGCGGCAGGGTGATCCGGATCAAGTGCTCGCTCATACTGGGGGAAGGGATGTGATCGAAGCTCTCGAAAAGCGAATGGGCTGGGACTTGCCTGAAACACGCACGGTTCTGAAAAATGCTGGAAATTGCTCTAGTCCCTGCATTCTTTTCGCTCTGGAGGAGCGTTTGAGGCTATCAGAAAACGATTCTCGCTACTGGTTGACTAGTTTCGGTGCGGGGTTTGCGGCCCATTCTTGTGAGATGTGGCGTTGACACATCCTCATCTTCAGATGACCGTCCCATCGACATGATTAATAGAAAACGCCGGCTGATTTCCGGTATCCTAAGTGGCGCTCTCAGTTTGACTGGGATTGCTCAAGAGCCTGCAGCTCCGGCAGGCGATCAGTTTAAGGCACCTGCCAACGTGGCGGCCGCCCCCGCTGAGGCTGCAAAAACACAGTCTGGGTTGGCCTCATTGGTTCTGAAGAAAGGGACTGGAACAGAGAAGCCTTCTGCCACCGATACAGTGAAAGTTCACTACACCGGATGGCAGGCTTCCGACGGAACGATGTTCGACAGTTCGCTGCAGCGGGGACAGCCTGCTGAGTTCGCTCTAAATGGAGTAATCAAGGGTTGGACTGAAGGCCTCCAATTGATGGTCGTTGGAGAAAAGCGCCGCTTTTGGATTCCTTCCGATCTAGCCTATGGCGACCAAGGACGGGTTGCTGGTAATCTCACGTTTGACGTGGAGCTGCTTGAGATTGTCAAACCTCCAGCAGCGCCTAAAGAACTTGTTGCTCCGGCCGATGCTCTTGTAACTGAGTCTGGGCTAAAATCGAAGATTCTGAAAGTCGGGGAAGGTGATCTGACTCCAGGACCTGAAGATGTGGTGACCACTCAGTTTACGGGTTGGAAGGCCGACGGGGAATTCCTGACGACCTCAACTCGTAATCCCCAGCCAGCGCAGTTCAAACTGAACGAACTGAACATCAAAGGATGGACCGAAGGTCTGCGGCTCATGAAAAAGGGGGAAAAGCGCCGCTTCTGGATTCCTGCGAGCCTCGCCTTTGGTAAAGAGGGGGAGGCGCCTGCCGGTGCTCCTGCGGGCGATTTGATTTTTGACTTTGAGTTGATTGATTTCCGCTCAGTTCCCAAGCCACCACCGCCACCGAAGGATCCAAAGGCTCCAAAAGATGTTGCAGCTGCACCCGAAAGTGCGACTAAGACGGAATCTGGAATGGCCTATACGGTTCTTAAGACTGGCGAAGGAGATGCTTCTCCAGCTGATGGTGATCTTCTGAAGGTGAATTTTAAAGGATGGGACACAAATGGTGCTTCAATTGGTTCTAGTGAAACAATGGGTGGTCCTATGGCTCTTTCCCTCGACCAATCCCCAATCAAAGGATGGACCGAAATTTTGAAGACAATGAAAAAGGGCGAGAGTCGCCGTGTCTGGATTCCTGAGAGCCTTACCTTCGAATCAAAAGGCCGTGGAGCTCCCGAAGGCGCTTTGACTTTCGACCTCGAGTTGGTTGAGTTCAAACCAAAGCCAGTTGCACCCAAGGCCCCAGCTGATGTGGCTGCGCCTCCAGCCGATGCAACCAAAACTGCTTCGGGTCTTGCCTATAAGGTTCTCAAAGCGGGAACCGGTAAGCGCAAACCGACTGCAACAGACACTGTAAAGGTCCACTATGCAGGCTGGACGACAGACGGAAAACTCTTCGATAACTCGATCGAGCGAGATGAGCAGGCTCAATTCCCTTTAAACCAAGTGATCAAAGGTTGGACCGAAGGGGTTCAATTGATGGTTGAAGGCGAAAAGAGGCGTTTTTGGATCCCTGTTGAACTTGCATACAATAATCAGCCGGGTAAGCCTGCAGGAATGTTGGTGTTCGATATTGAACTCTTTACGATAGTTACCCCTGCAGCTCCCAAAAAGATCGAGGCTGTCACTCCGCCCATCGAGGTGAAACCGGCTAAGCCAAAGGATAAAGCGGCCGAGTAGTTCAACATCCCGCCAATCATTCAAAATAGCCTGTTACGTCACCGTAACAGGCTATTTTTTGGTGGGCTATTTCGGAGTAATTTCTTGTGAGTTTGCTCTGGCTTATTTACATGGGCAGGGTCATGTGCATCGATTTACGGAGTGATACCGTAACCCAACCGACTCCTGAAATAAGGGAGGCTATGTGTCGTGCGAAGGTGGGAGACGATGTGATGGACTGTGATCCAACGGTCTCTCGGCTCGAAGAAATGTCTGCGGAGATGTTGGGGAAAGAAGCAGGAATGTTCGTTCCTAGTGGAACCCAGAGTAATCTTTGTGCTCTACTTTCTCACTGTGATAGGGGCGATGAGTATCTTGTCGGTCAAACTGCTCACACCTATCTCTTCGAGGGTGGGGGAGCGGCCGTTTTTGGAAGTATCCAGCCCCAGTCTCTTGATCAGGAAGAAGATGGGACATTGGCGCTGGATAAGCTTGCGGCCCTTGTGAAGCCCGACGATTTCCATTTTGCGCGGACGAAGCTTTTGTGTCTTGAAAACACAACTTGGGGAAAGGTTCTTCCGTTGGACTATCTCAAATTAGTTCAATCGTTTGCCAGTGATTATCAACTATCGCTTCATCTCGATGGTGCTCGGCTCTTTAATGCTTCTGCTGCCACTGGGGTCTCGGCTGTTCAATTGGCGAAGCCCTTCGAGTCGGTGTCAATTTGCTTGTCCAAAGGATTGGGCGCTCCGGTGGGTTCTGTTCTTGTCGCCTCCGCTAGTTTTATCAAAGAAGCAAAAAGATGGCGCAAGATGCTAGGGGGGGGGATGCGTCAGTCAGGAATGTTGGCAGCGGCCGGAATTTATGTGTTAGAAAACCATATCGAGCGATTGATCGAGGACCACGAAAATGCCCGCCAGTTGGGAGAGCGCCTCGCCGGTATATCCAAGCTGAGGGTGGACCCGATTCAGACGAACATGGTCTTTGTTGATCTATCTAGATTTGATGGTGCGGCGGTGTCACGAAGCCTTGAAGCGAAAGGGATAAAGATTGGGGGATACACTGGCGGGAAAAAACGACTTGTTACTCACTTGGGAATTTCACCTAAGGATATCGGGTATGTGGTGAAGAGCTTCGAAGAAGCATGCGCGCGGTGACTATCTCTAATAATTCTTGCAGCATAAACGCATAAAAAACGCCCCGGACGAACTGCCTGCGAAAAAGGAGGACTGCCCGGGGCGCATTGAAGAACGGGTTGGATTAGTTTCCCGATCGCTGGCCAGTAAGTCAGAAAAACTAGAGCTATGACAGCAAAAGTTTGGAAAGATTTTCATCTTGTTTCGGTGATCTAAACTACTCGATTGGAATATCCTTATTTCAAGGGCTTGGTCAGATTAGGAATTTGATTACGTGGCGGCTTCAACCTGTTCGGGAAAATACTTCATTAGTGATTCCGTGACGTGGGGTGCAGCCATCCCAAGTCCACAGGCTGATGTTGCTTTCATGGCTTCATTGATGTCGATCACTTCTTGGGTCCATGCCTCGAGACCCAGCTTTTTGGCGTCGCCATTCAAGCGCTCGGTAAGTCGTTGAGTCCCGATACGACACGGGAAACACTTGCCACAGGATTCGTGTGCGAAGAACGCCATGGCATCGTGGGCAGCTTTCATCATATTACGGGAGTCATCGAAGACCATGATTCCACCCGCTCCGAGGAAGGAACCGTGCGAACGGATACAAGGATCATCTAGTGTCAGGTCATCAAGGATTTGATGACCGAGGAATCCTCCCGAGAGCCCTGCCATGGTAACGGCTTGAATAGAGCGTCCATCTAATGGTCCGCCTGCCCAATCATAGAGTAGAGTCTTTAGGGGGAGACCGATTGGGATCTCGTAATTGCCGGGTTGTTTGATATCGCCAGAAAGCGATATTAATTTGGTGCCAGCGTGTTCATTCATCCCTAATGATTGATACCATTCTGCTCCTTTGATGATAATGTGGGGAATCGCGCAAAGCGTTTCGACATTGTTGACAGCGGTCGGTTTGTCTTCGAATCCATGAGTGACGGGAAACGGTGGCTTGTTGCGGGGAAAAGGGTGTTTGCCTTCCAGCGAGTTTAGTAGCGATCCTTCTTCACCACAAATATAAGCACCTGCGCCGCGGCGGATATAAAGATGGAATTCAAACCCAGACCCGAGAACGTTTTTCCCAAGGAGTCCGGCTTCCTCGGCTTCGGCTAGGCACCTTTCGAGAAGGATGTTGGTCTCGGGATACTCATAGCGAAGGTAGATAAATCCGCGCTGAGCTCCGGTGGCTAATCCCGCAATGATCATGCCCTCAATGAGAGAGAATGGATCGTAGTCCATGAGAGCCCGGTCCTTGAAACATCCGGGCTCGCCTTCGTCAGCATTACAGACGATCGATTTTGGGTGGCGATCGCACTCGGCAACAGCTCTCCACTTCAATCCTGTCGGGAACCCAGCACCCCCACGCCCTGCGAGTTTTGATTCAGTAACGACTTCGATAATACGAGTCGGCCCCGCTTTGAGAGATGATTCAAGAGCTTTAAAGCCGCCGTTATCTTGATAACCCTTTAAAGTATTGTGACCTTGTTTGCGAATATTTGAGAAAAGTGCCTCTTCATTTCCACTGGGATTAACGGGAGGAAGTGGGGATGGAGTGGGCTTGAGACTGGCTGCTGATTCGCCTGCCAAGGTAGTGTGTGCCGTGAGAACCGGGATTGGTTCGTCACAACGACCTGAGCAAGGCATTCCAGTAGCGTTCTGCCCCTCTTCTTTTAAAGTTTTGAGTATGTCGTCACCCCCCCGAAGGCAGCAAATATTCCCGGTGCAAACCCGCGGCGCCTCCAATCCGCCGGGAGTGCGTGAGAAGTGGTGGTAGAATGTGACTGTGCCGTAAAGATCTGCGAGAGGTGTCTTTAATCCTTCGGATACGGCGCGGAGGGCTTCATCAGAAAGGTAGCCATCGCGATTATGAAATGCGTGAAGGAGGGGGAGAAGAGGGGCGGGTTCATTTGTCCACTGATCGATAAGTTGTTGATCGCAACCTGAAATGGCCATGACAGGAGACTGACGGGTCATTTAAAAGAAACAAGTGGGAAGCGCCTGTGGACCTTCGATCGTGACTAGAAAGTAGTCCCAATAGCAAAGTGGAAAGCGCCACCAGGTTCTTCGCTGTTTTGTGACAGCGAACGACCGTATTCCAGTCGAATAGGTCCTACGGGTAGGTTGATGCGAACTCCCAAGCCAGCGGCTAGTTCGATGTCGGATTCGAGCCCCGCAGCATCGAGAAAGACGAGGGCTTCAAATGGACCGGCGAGGTTGTGCATATATTCGGCATTCGCAAGCCACCACTCTGTTCCTCCCAAAGCGTTACCGTTGAAAGATGATCCCATCTTAAGTTCGGGAAAGGAGCGGATGGTGTTTGCGCCACCTAGAAATTTTCGTAGGTCAATGGGTAGGCTTTGGTTCTCGCTAGCTGGGGAGATAAAACCTCCCCGTAAGCCCAAAGAGTAAGAGGAATTTTCGCTTAGTGTTTGATAGTAGCTGATTTGGCTCTCCACCTCAAAAAATCCAATGGTGTCATCTCCATCTGAAAGACCGAGAGAGGTGTTGAGGCGAGCAAACCAACCGCCCGAAGGCAGTGCAGAATTATTACGCTTATCGAATAGTTGTTGCAGACCAAGTCTTGATACCGTGTAGCTTCGTGGGCCGGCTAATTCTCTAGGGATCGGTGTGTTGATCGAAGTTTGGGACACAGTTAGGCCAACCGTGCTTGAGTAGTTATCACCCCATTTCCATGTCAGTTCACTGCCGATTCCTCCTTCTAACTTGTCATAATTATCGAAGTCTCGGTTAACGAGAAACGCTCGATTGGCAAGCCTTAGATTTTGACCCAAAAAGAACGGGTTACTCAGGCTGATGGCACCCAAGCCACCCAGAGAAGTGATTTCGGCTACTGCAGATAAATTTGATAGGCGTCCCCATGGGTTACGGTCGAAGTAACGAAGTCCGAGGGTATAACCCTCAATCGATCCATATCCCAAAGCGACTGAGTATCCTCTCGATTTGGCTTCCTTGAGATGAAGGGTGAGATCTAGTTCGGCATCGTTAATTTCCGTCTTTTCAAGGCGCACACTGGAGAAAGCTCCTGTCGAGAGGAGCTTAGTAATTTTTTGGCCAGCTAATTCTTCGTCAAAGGTTTCACCGATCAATTTACTGAAGCGATCCTCAATATAAGAGGGGTTGGTTTTGTTGAGGCCGGCGGTCTGGAATGAGCGAACGATGTATTTCTTTCCTGGTGTGATAAAAAAATTAAGGAGAAGTCTGTTACCCTGAGTTTCCTTTAACATCACAAGCGAAATATCGGTATATCCTTGTCTTCGATAGTCTTCGATAATGCTGCGGCGGAGCGAAATGATGTTTTCTGCGGTGGCTGTTGCTCCTAGAGCCTCACTAGCTACTTTTTTTAGAGCGGTCGAGGGCTGGACTTGGCTTTCTAGATTAGGGGTTTTGAGGATGAATAGTGGTCCTTTATCGACCTCCAAAGTGAATGGGATTTTACCGTTAGCTTGACGCGTTTCTTGAACTGCCGTGACGATACCGTCCCAGTATCCATTTGTGTGCAAAAGGTCACGAACCCTGTCTAGGCCTTCCTCAATAAATTTGGATTCAAAGGCCCGTCGTTTAAGCGTCTTGGGGAATGTCGCTTGGAATTGCTTCTGAATTGCCTCCACGTCATCGAATCCAGTGACTTTGATCGATCCCAGGAATTGTGAGAGCCCCTCCTCAATGGTGAGACGGATTCTATTGTCCGAGAGTTTTTGCCCCGAAATCACAGCATCTGGCAGGCCGTGGGTTCTGAGATAGGATTCGACTAGGTAGGCCGCATCGTCGGCACGTGAGTCGGTGGCCTTTCGCTTACGAATATAGTCCATTCGACCAGCGACTGCTTCCAAGAGGCTCTCTGAGGTGAATGATCGCAAACCGACAAATTCCACACGTGCACCATGAGTCAATGCTTGGGTCATAAGCAGAATCAAGATGGTGATCCGAAAAACCATGAAGTTTACTTAAAGCGAACCGAGAAAACGAGAAAAGCTCTCGTTTGTCCTTGGTCATCGATTTGGGTGGTGAAATCCCAACGATCGTCAAGATTGAGGGTTGCTGAGGAAAAATTTTGACCTGAGTACTGATTCGTTTCGCCAAGTGAAAGTTTGATTTGACCAGAGTTTTTGAGGAATCTTTGGAGCAACGATTTATCCTTTTCACCATTCCTACGGCGAAGGGTTTCGAAAAGGTATTGAAGTGCCTTTTGTGAGGCGACTTCTTGATTCGCTAGTTGTGCTGACACGGAACCGGTAGCTAAAAGAACCATGATTTCACTTTCGGGAAGCGGTGGGTCCGAGGTAAGGACTAGTTTAGGATTTTGAACGGTACCCGATACGTAAACTTGAACGAGGTAAGAACTGACTTTGGAGCTTCCTTTAAGATCTAGGTATGGATTTCCTGGTGAATCAGGGCGCAGGGTGATTGATCCTGACTGCATTTCTAGCTTACTGAAAGGGAGGTCAGCAAAAAGGTCTTCAGTAATTACAATGCCAGAGGCTGTAGGCGATCCTATCGTTCCTCCGAGCTTCAAATTTTGGCCGGTGATCTGGCCATCTATAAGATTACCGCGAATAAGGACGGGGTCTGTGGTGGTGATATCAATCTCAACATTCCAGTCCATTATTCCGGAGGAAGTTGAAATGATTTGATTATCCATTCTGGGGCTTTGCGAAAATGAGGGAAGTTTTGGTTTTGGTATTTCGGTTGTTCGGGGGACGCCAAAGGGAAGGATTTCGATATCCTTGTATATAAGGCTATCAGCAATTTTAAGTGTCCCTGCGATTTTAGCCTTCGAATAAGGGCCTGCGATTGTGAGGCTAGGGTGGCCACGAAAATTCAAGTCCTTCGTTCGATAGAGAAGAATATCTTTTCCCTCTACACTAAGATCGAAGACAGGATCGAAATCAGCATCTCTTGAAGCTAGGTTAATGGTTCCTCCAATAGTCGCTTTGCCGCCAGATGCTATGATAGAGCTTTTATTAAATGATATGATGTCATTTTCGAGGTTGAGAATGATTTGTGAGTCACGGAATTCCGATCCGGGAGAATCATCAAGGCGCATTTTTTTGACACTCAAGTCGGCATTCCCTAAAAACTGTGGGTTGGAAATTGTTCCAATGGCTTTGATATTCAGCTCCAAACTTCCCTGAACATCTTTGACTATAGGGATAAATGGCTTTACTTGGCCTAGATCGACTTCGGCATCCTTTATTTCAACCAGGAATTCTTTTTCAGGCTCTGATTCTGGAAGTCCCAACCATGTTTTTGGTTGTAGAGGTAGGTTTCCGGAAATTGTCAAAAAGTTAGAAATTCCGTTTTTTCCTGATCCATTGAACGTGAGTTCTTGATTGGTGGTTTTAATTTCCAGATCTAAACCAAGGTCCGGAATGTTAGGCTGAAGGCTAGTCGTTAGATTATTTGCGTTAATATTGCCGTTCAATCGAGGTTCCATGAGTGAGCCCGATAATCTTAGATCTAGATTAAGTGTGCCCATGATATTGGGAATGGAGGGAGTGAGCGGTTGGATGCGGCGGAGGTCCAGCTGTTCGTTTTTGACTGTCAGGGTAAGAGGTGAATCAAGCGGGATCATTTTTAGATTGAGCCATTTCCGGGGGAGAAATGGGAAGGTTCCATCTAATTTGAGTAATTGTCCTGCGGAATCTGTTGCTTCAACTCCTACGATAAGTTTCTTAGAGTCGCTTTGCAGATCAACTACCATTTCCGCAGGAGGAATTTTTGGGTTATTAGTTGATTGGAATTCTTTTAGGGAGATCGTTCCATTCAGTAATGGATCGGTAAAAGTGCCGCTAAGGTCAAAGTGTTCAGCATGTAGAATCCCGGAAAGCTCGGCTGGGACAGGGAAAAATGATGAGAGTCGTTCGAGGGTGAGAGGCTTAGATTTAACCTTCAAAGAGATTTCTTTTTTTGATTCTAAGATGTCATTCAGCGAACGAGTTGAAAGAGGTGCTGGGAATTTTGCTTTAACAGTAAGAAGCTCATCGTCATTTTCAAAAAATTTAATGTAGTCAACTCCAAGATTGTCATTCGACCAGTTTAGTTTGGTCTCAGCGAATCCTTGGGAGGTCATTAATTTGAGGTGCTCCACCGTAATTTTATTGGGCCAGTTCCACGCGATCTTCCCGCTTGTGATGACTTGCGGAAAGTTGGGCGGACGGAAGCCTAACGCTAATAAGTCTGCCGAGCCTGAGTGCTTGGCCGTTTTTAAATTACCCTTGGCTGTTGAGGTGAAATTTAGAGGTCCTTCAAGATTCTCATGGAGATTCGTTGAGTCATTGATCTCAGAGTAAATTTTGGCTTGATAGGTTTGTGGATCAACCTGAAATTTAGCGTTGGCTCGAAGGTGATCAAGGGCCGAAGCAAATACGCGAGCTTCTCGTGAATCATAATGAAGTTCGGCATTAATAGTGGGGAATTTGGGCCAATCGACGGTGAGATCTAGCTCGGCTGAGGAATCAAGAATTTGGCGATCTAGGACCACAGTTCCCTCAGCTTTTATTTTATCATCAATCGTGATATGAATATTGACTGGATTTTCAAAGGGCGAGAGGAGATCTGCTGTGCTTGCCTCGATTGAGGTATGCGAGATTTCTTGATCTTTATACTTCAGGTCACAAGCCTCAAAGACGATCAAACCAGTTGCGGTGTCAATTTCGAGCTTTGTGATTTCGCCCGATGATTGAAAGTCGGGTTTTGCGAGTCCAATAAGACTAGGAATCGACAAAGAAGGCGATTCAAGTGAAATTTGGTGGGAAGATTGTAGGTCTGATTCAGCAAGCACTTCGCTGCCGGCGACTGAGATAATCATTGAAGCTGATTTCTCTGGTTTGAAGGATATGTTTCGAATTGAGAGCTGTGAGTTAAAGGTAATTTGATCGATGAAGATGCCATCTCCATTCCAAGTTAGCTTGGACTCCGGATTGTAAATCTTACGGTCGAGCTGATCGCGTGATTGAAGATCCGAGATGAGATAGTAATTCTCACCCGCGGTATGAGTGAGGGATCCCAGCGAAACTTGGGTAATATCATCGATTTCAACCTTAAGGTCGCTGATCGAAATTCTGGTCGGCTGGATGAGATTTCTGATTAGACCTAGGGTTTCTGCGGGAGAGGCCTTGGAGTCGGAGGCCCGCCTCTGAGCCCGGTCGCTTGAAAAGATGTCTGTTCTAGGCGCCTCTGGGGCGATGACAATATGAGTCCGGTTGAGGGTGATAGATTTGAGCTCCTTATCAATCAATGATCCGAGTGACCATTCAACTTTGATTAAATCGGATTCAATGCGTTGGATGTTTGATGTCCCCTTAAGGGAGATATCACGAACCGAGATTCCGGAGAGTGCTGAGCCTTCGAGTATGAACTTTCCTGAAAGATCCTGAGTCTCCAATTGTTGTGAAATAACCTTTTCGAATCCCCAGCGGAAACCGGGTCCGTTTATCCATGCCAGGAGGCCGATGATTAGAATGAAAGGGTAAAAGATATGTCTTCTCCAACGCCGATGGGGCACTAGAGATTTTTTAGTTTTATCCTCATGAGGTGACATTGTGCAGAAACTGTTCTTTTATGACGATGCTGCGACGGTTTTCATCGTGTTTTTTTTCCTACTTGGTGAAAAAAAGGCAACAAATGTCGGTTTTCTGGGCGACACTGCATTTGTAAGTATTCTGGGGCCAGAGCTTAGAGCTATTTGGCGAAGGCTTGGTAGGCCTTCTCGACGGCATCTTTTTTAAAAGTTCCGGTCTGCATCAAGAGGCCGTATTTCTGGGTGAGCGAAGCGCCTTTTTTGAGAGTGTAATTACCGTTTCCGTTTTTGGTGAAGCTTTTTTCGCCAAAAGGGTTTGCCGTGAGAAGGCCATAGGTACGGGCATGCCAGAACGTGGGATGATTATGATTTGAAGGGTGGTCCATCATAGTAATTGTAACGTCTTTATGAGAGCTGTCGGGGCCATAGTAGCTGACCCAGCGGGCGCGCTTGCCCCAGGCTTTCTTGTCGGTCTGGCCCTCAGAATTGGCGATGTGGCCTTTTGCGACCTTACCTTCGTGCCGTAGGGTTGGGGAAACGCGGAGGGCAAAGGAACCCTCTTTGGTGTCACCGAATTTCACTTCGGTTGCTGCAGTCATGGTCGAGTGGACCTCGACCATGAGTGATTCTCCACTGGGTTTACTGAATTTGTAGGTCCGAGTTTCCTTAAGAAGCACTTCCTTGTCTTGCTGCCACTCAAGGGTGACTGAAAATATCCCATCTTTAGATTTTCCGAAGGACTTGTGAACAATGTTTGATTTGTGATCTTTTGAGTGCCAGAAATCGTGTCCGTTGACATCGCCGTGGGTGAACCAAAAAGAACGATGGTGGGGGTGATCTGGTTGCTCGCCCTCAACGTCTTTTTTCATGGGAAAGTTTCGGGTGAGCCCAACTCCGGTGGGACCTACGAGAGGATAGAGGTAAGGTAGATGATGGTCGGTTCGGTATTCTGTGATCAGGGTGTCACCGTCAAAAAGCTTCAGAGAGGAGTCTGTTTTTTCCTGACGAAAGCCGGCGAACGCGGATTGAGCGAGGAGGGCGGTGATTAGGAGAAAAGTCGATTTCATAGCAGGACCGTGATAATCTCTTTCGCGCGAAAAATAAAGAAGGGAAATCGCGAGAATAATTGCGCGACAGTTTTTTGAAATATCAGGTCATCAACTTGATGGTGCAATTTAATGATGTGGTGACCACTGTGGCAGGACTTTGTATCACTTCAGCCTCATCTTAACCAAGAATCCCGCCCGAGCGGCGGGTCTTGTCCAGCAGGCTTTCGTGAGCTTGCTAAGACTTGGATTTTCAGGATTTTCTATCAAGAGCATCTTGAAATTGATTCGGATTATCAGAATCATCCTGAAACAAGTAATACCAAGGCAGAAGATAGATCGGGAGCGAAATTATGGGCGGGCCATCACTGAAAAACTGGAGAATAAACGTGATGGTGAGAACATCCGATAAACCTAATATGAGCACAATCAGAGAATGTGGGCGTTGCGGGCTGGACATTTTTACCTTAGAAGTTTGCAGAATCCTATGGCCCTTGAACTACGCTACTGCGAAAATCTATTCAATTACTCCCGTCGCGAGTCGCGGGAGGTGACTGTTGGAAACCTGAAAGTGGGTGGCGGTAATCCCGTCGTGGTGCAATCGATGATCACCTCCGATACCCGTGATACCCAGGCTTGTGTTAAAGAGGTGCTTCAACTAGCGGATGCGGGATGCGAGGTGGTTCGGATTACGGCCCAGACACGCAAGTATGCTGAAAATCTCGAGAATATCCGTAATGGAGTTCGAGCTGCTAATTGCGGGGTTCCCTTGGTAGCGGATATTCATTTTAAGCCGGATGCAGCTTTTGAGGCTGCGAAGTGGGTGGAAAAAGTGCGAGTTAATCCGGGTAATTACGCGGATAAAAAAAAGTTTGAGATCCGGGAATATACCGATGAGCAATACGAAGAGGAGCTGAGCCGGATTCGGGAGGAATTTACGCCGTTGGTTACTCTTTGCAAAGACCTCGGCCGTGCGGTGAGAATCGGAACCAATCATGGTTCGCTCTCCGACCGTATCATGAATCGTTATGGTGACACTCCTCTTGGAATGGTGGAAAGCGCGCTGGAGTTTGCGCGAATCGCTCGGGGTGAGAAATTTCATAATTTTGTTTTTTCGATGAAGGCTTCGAATCCAAAGGTTATGATTGAAGCTTATCGCCTGCTGGTGGCACGACTAGAAGCGGAAGGTTCCGATTGGAATTACCCGCTTCATTTAGGGGTGACAGAAGCAGGTGATGGTGAGGATGGTCGCATTAAGAGTGCAATTGGTATCGGGAGTTTGCTGGCGGACGGAATCGGAGATACCATTCGGGTGAGTTTGACCGAAGATGCAGTGTATGAGGTTCCGGTGGCGCAGGCTTTGGTAAGAGCGATTCCGCAGGGCGGATGTGAGACTGGAATGAAAGAAAATTGGAATTCTTTCGAATACGAGCGCCGGAAGAGCAAGGTTCAACGTGTGGCCGGGCTATCTTTGGGCGGCACGGAATTAATGCGCGTTTTCACTTCCCGTAAGAAGTGGGATTCGGTGGCTCACAAGATTGATCAGATGGGCGATTTCAAGCCGGAAATTATCAGCGAGGACTCTGGTGTGGTAGAGCTTGATCCCCGGGAAGACGAGGTGATAATTAAAATTAATCAAGCGGATGAGTCGAGATTGCTTACGGTGAAAGATGGATTAGACCTTCCTGCGATTTCCGCTTTCCGCCTATTGGCAGCAAAGGTTGACGCCCGGCATTCGATTCTGCTTAAGGACACGCTCGCTCCTTCGAATGATATGACGGCTGATTTTCTTCCTACCTTGTTGAAGGCTTCGATGAATTTGGGTTCGTTGATTTGCGATGGAATTGGAGACGCGATTCTGGTGCAGGGCGAAGAAGCTCCAGGGCAATCACTCCGACTTTCCTACAATATTCTTCAGGCGGCAGGCGCGCGAATTTTCAAGACTGACTACGTAGCGTGCCCAAGCTGTGGACGCACTTTGTTTAATCTTCAAGAGACGACCCAGAAAATCCGTGAAGCAACCGGGCATTTGAAAGGAGTCCGAATTGCAGTCATGGGATGTATTGTAAATGGGCCTGGCGAGATGGCGGACGCTGACTTCGGGTATGTCGGTGGAGCTCCGGGTAAAATCAATCTTTATGTCGGTAAGCAGGCCGTGAAATTTAATATCCCAGAAGATGAAGCGGTTGAGAGACTGCAGGATTTGATTCGTGAACATGGACGCTGGGTGGATGCTCCAGAACAAGTTGTAGAAGTTTAGGCCATGAATGCGGTAGATGCCCCGGCTCACGAAGGCCAAACGAGGACTAAAAAAAAATCTGATAAGCCTTGGCAGGTAGTCGTCCTAGACGATCCGGTGAACCTGATGGAGTATGTGAGTCATGTCCTTACGAATATTTTTGGCTTCTCCAGGGAGAAGGCGAAGGAGCTGATGATGGCGGTGCATCAAAAAGGTAGGGCCGTTGTTTGGGTTGGGAATCGTGAGAAAGCGGAAATGTATGTGAACCAACTTCATAGCGCCCAACTGCATGCCACTCTTGATAGAGCAGAATGACGGTAGGACCAACAGTTTCTGGTGGATTGAAGCTAGTGCCCGAAACAGAGCACGATTGGATGCTGCTGATTGGGATAGCGGGAGATAGTGATTCGGATTTGGCGGGAAGGCTTGCTGGATTGATGGATGAGGACTCGATGTGGGATGAAATTGTGGTGCCTGAACTGGCCGAGGAATTCTCAAAACAGCGAATCCAAGTAGTGAAGGAGGTGATGAGAGCTAAGGAAGAAGATAGTGATATTCATATTCTGAAGGGTAGCGTTGATGTTTGGTATGGTGCCTTGAATCAGGCTCGGCTGGCTCTTGAGGACAAATACAAATTCGGGGCCCGTGAGGAAGTAGATCCAAAAATATTTGAAGATTCCTCAGTGCGCGCGGCTTACTTTCGTAACAACTTTTATAGCCACGTTCAGGGCTTGTTGCTTCAGTATGTGATGGTTGAATAGAAAGCTGTCAGCGTAGCTGCAGCCATTCCGGAGATCTCATCTCTATCCTTATTTGCCGAAAAGAGAGTGAGCTTCGGCCAGAGCTGCAGCCGATGTGATCTCAGTCATGCAGCGGTGATCTAAGGGGCACTTGTTTAGAAGGCAGCCGCTACAAGCAACGTGTTCGTGAATAACTTGGTGGATTTTGCCAAGAGGTCGTCGCCATTCGGGTTCGTTCGGGCCAAAGAAGACAAGGGAGGGTGTGCCTACGAAAGCAGCGAGGTGTGGGATGGAGCTATCGCTTGCGATAAGCCCGTGGCAGGTCGCTAGAAAATCGATAAGCTCATTGCCTTCGGATGAGCAGACTTGCTTACCGAGAGACTTCGCAAGAGCGAGAGCGGGCTCTGGTCGATCGGGGTGCGGAATGATCGCGAGATCAAATTTTCCGGAGAGCTCATTCGCTAATTCTGTGAAACGATCAATCGGCCACTCGGCAGCATCTCCAAAATCGGATCCAGGTGAGATCGCAAGAATCGGAAGGTCTGGTGCGCGAGGTCTTGTTGGAGGGGCGAAATAAGCAGCATGAAAAGGGTCAAATCCCAGTTTTTTGACAAAGTTGAGATAGCTCTGAACGCGATGCACGATGGGACCTAGCTTTTGGGCCACCCTTACAGACTGAGTTAGGTATCTGACAAGCTTTTCATTTGGAAAGCCTAAGCGATTTTTGACTCCAATTTTAGCAAACGCCTGCGCTGCGGAGCTATTCTCCCATGCAATCGTAGATTCAATGTTTAGTTTAGATTCTCTGATTAAATGAGTGATTTTTCGGGCAGAATCAGAGCGAGAATGCTCAACGACTTGACTGACTTCCTCAACCTTGCGCCATAATGGAGCTGTTTCATGGTTTGCAACGACTACAATCCGAACGGCTTGAATCCCTCGGACTGCAGGAATACTAAAACAAGCCTCTGCAATAGAATCTGGTGAAGCAATTGCCAGGTAACCTTCGTTTAACTGGAGGTAAGGCCGGTCTTGGGAAAGCACGGCCTGAGACGTTTCGGGCATGAGGTCACCATAGAGGGGATGAGGTGATATGTCACGCGAGAGTGATCGGATCAAGCGGAGGAAACCTTTTCGGGCGGTGGTAATCGGGATCCCCATCGCCAAGATTACCTGCGCTGACAAAGATTTGGTCCGGTGAGTTCAGGATGAAGCAGGCGTTCAGAAATGTCGATTTACTGAAGCCATAGCTTTTTTGTAACCAGGACAATGGAATGCTGGCGCTAGCCCGCCAGCCATCGGAACTCACTTCCGCTGATGTCTTCACATTAGGAATAGGCAAGGGTTCGCCTGGAGCAGGTATCAACGGGCCGCAAAATGCGCTCGACCACCATCCGCCATTCGGAGCAAGGTTGAATTCGAGATATTGGCTTTCATCAGATGAAAGCAGGAAGAATTCAGCGACATCATATTTCCAAAGTTCGGGTTGATACTGGCCTGGTCGGCTGTCCGGATGGTTTAAGCCAGGAGTGCCCTTTTGGCTTGCGAGAAAGTGGAAATGACTTTGATCAATCCAGAAGAGGAATTTTGGTGATTTTGTAATTTTTGAGCCAGACCAATCCGTAAAAAGAACCATGCCGCGGCGCTCGAGCTCAAGAAAATTTGGGGTTCTTTCTGCAAAAATGACCGGAATCTGTTTCACGTATCATACAAGATGAAAAAATATCTCTTTTCTCAAGAAGAACGACAGATTTTCACTCGTCACACCCGTAGAAATATGAGACTTCTTAGTATCAAACATAAGTTTAATGAGACCAATTGAGTATATCGGGGCTGCCCCGATGAAAAAAAAGCGCAGAAGCTCATTTGGTGGGTGGCTTCTCGTTGCCTTTGCGGTCGCTTTGGGCGGTTTTTTTCTTCGCCCTCTGATTCCTTTTCTTCGCGCTCAAACTGACTTGACCTCCCCCGCGAATGTTCGTGAATCGATCACGACCCTTGAATCAGATGGTGATTTTGGCTCCCGATTGGCGGCGGCGGCTCTCGAACGGACCCAGGCTCAGGTTAATTACGATGGTTCGTATTTTAAAATTGATTTTCCCAACGGAGATATTGCTCCAAATCGTGGAAAAGCAGAGGATTTGATCGTAAGGGCGTATCGAAGTCTTGAGATTGACCTCCAAGTCGATGTTCATGCTGATTTGAGAGAGAACTTTTACTCATATCCACAAATCTTTGGTTCTAAAGGGCCAGATACCAATATCGACCATCGACGGGTCCAGAACCTTCAGCGTTTGTTCACTCGTAAAGGGCAGGTTTTAGGAGTGAGTCAAGATTCAGAGGATTACGGATTTGGCGATATTGTCATTTGGCAATTATTAGATGGGAACAAGCATATTGGGATTGTAGTTCCAGGTCCGGGTGCCAAAAAAACCGAGAAGTGGGTCGTCCATAACATAGGGGACGGTCCTCAGTGGGAAAAGAAACTCTTTGATTACTCGATTAAGGGGCATTACCGATACGAAAAGTAATACTCGTATCCTCTGAGATTTTTGGAGGATTGGTAATCTAGATTTGGCTAACTTAATCAAACCCTTATTTAAGAAGGTATTGGATTAGAGGGAGATAAAGAATGGATCGTCGATTTTTTCTTTGTCGTAATCGAAATCGCCTCCACCAAAACTTGCAAATTCACATAAAATTTGGGTCTTAGCGGAAGGTCACGGGGAGTGACTTTTCGAGATGAGCCCGGAGCTTGTCGTGGGCAGTGTCGATTTCCTTTTGCTTCATTGTGCCCTTATGAGATCGATAGCCAAATGAGTAGGCGATGGACCGTTTGTCAGCCGGCATTTTTTCCCCAGATGGATCGTGGAATTGATCGAAGCAAGTTGCGGAAACCAGCAGAGGATCGTTGTGTTTACCGAGGGCTTTTTCGATTTCAGCATTACTAGTTTTGATGGGGAGCTCCATTGCGATGTCACGGCTCGAGCCCGGAAATTGAGGGAGTGGCTCGATTTGGAACATATCTTGTTTGATTCCAAGGACCTTTTTCTGATCGAGTTCGGCGAGGTAGATGGGAGCTTTGAAGCCGATCTCCCGAGCCCGGGAGGGCATGATCTGAGCAAAGCTACCAATCGGTTTGCCGCTAAGTTGAATATCGCCACTGAGGAGAAAGCCTTCGCGAACACGGGCAGTGAATTGAATCGAACGATTGCCAAGCGCGGCTTGGATGACGGCCTTGAGATCGTAAAGGTCAAGTTGTCGGTTCTGATCACGAGTCCAAGAAAGAGGGCTGGCTTCCCCACCCAGGAGAAGTGCGATCGAATCGGCTTCGAGATCGGTGGCTTTGCCACCACCAACGTTTCGAAACTGGCGTCCGGCTTCGAAAAAGCGGAGGGCTTTGGCGCCTTGCCGAAGATTGTTTTCGGCCGTGGCAAGAAGTCCAGGAGTGAGTGAGGGGCGCAGAATGGCGTGATCTTCACTGAGTGGTCGTGCTACTTTTACGAGATCGCCGTCCTGCAAAGGCCGAAGTGGAAGGCAGTCACGGAGTTGATTTTCTGCGATGAGTTTAATGGTTTGGCTCTCGTAAAAGCCCAACGCGACTAGATTCTTTTTGAAATCGAGGAGGCGATCGTATTCAAGGTCGATTTTACTTTCATCGACAGCGGTTCCGCCGGTGCGGGATGGAATATTTTCAAGTCCGTGGGTGCGGGCGATTTCTTCGACAAGGTCAGCGGAACGTTCCAGATCGCCCCGCCAGCTTGGAATTTGCCAAGTCTTAAGATCAGATGAAGAAAGACCAAGGCGAGAAAGAATCGTTCCAGCATCTTCCAGTGAGATACTGTTGTCCATGAGTTGTAGCATACGATCTACGTCGAGATTGACCGAGGGAAGCTCTTTGGGGAGGTGTCCGGCAGTCGCGGTTCGTGGAGAAACTTCACCGCCAGCAATTTCAAGAATGAGGGCGGCTGCGAGGGCCGAGGCGGGCAAGACTTGTTGCGGATCAACTCCACGCTCGAAGCGGTAGGAAGAATCTGATGTCAGAAAGAGGCGACGCGAGCTCCGGCGAATCTCGGAAGTGGTGAAGTAAGCTGATTCGAGGAGGATATCGGTGGTTGAGTCAGTCACTCCACTGTCAAGCCCGCCCATGATTCCAGCGAGGGCAAGAGGTGTGCCAGATTGGTCAGAGATCACACAATCGACGTCTTTGAGCTCGTAGGTTTCCTCATCGAGGGCTTTGAAATTTTCGCCCTCGGAGGCTTGGCGAACGTGAATAGCTCCATCGACTTTACTGGCGTCGAAGGCGTGAAGCGGCTGGCCGATTTCGTGGAGGACGTAGTTTGTAATATCAACGATGTTGTTGATGGGGCGGAGGCCAATGGCTTTGAGCTTCTTGGTAAGCCAATCCGGGCTGGGAGCAACTTTGACTCCTTTGATCTTGAGGACCGAATAGAATGGGCAAGTGGCGGAATCGCTAGTGACAACTCCCGAATCTTCGGCGAGTTCGGTGGGATGCGATTTTACGACCGGCTTCGTTTCGGTATGAAGAAGCGCGGCAAGTTCACGGGCGAGTCCGGAGTGGGAGAGGAGGTCGGGACGGTTCGGTGTGATCTCGACTTCGATGAGCGTATCAGAATCAAAAAGATCTTCTATCGGAGTTCCGACTTTAAAATCGGCATCAAGAATGAGAAGTCCATCTTCCTTATCGGTGAGACCGATTTCGGACCCGGCAGCGAGCATGCCCTTAGATTCGACCCCGCGCATTTTGGTTTCTCCAATCTTAAATCCGCCGGGAAGAACGGCTCCGGGGAGGCAGCAGGGGACTCTATCGCCGACTTTGTAGTTAGTAGCACCACACACAATCTGACGAAGCGAGCCTTCACCAGCGTCAACTTGGGTGACTTTGAGGCGGTCGGCGTCAGGGTGTTGAACCGCTTCCTTTATCTCGGCCACCACAATTTGGTCGCTCTTGACACCGATTTCTTGGAGGCCTTCGATTTCAATGCCAGCGAAGGTGAGGAGGTCGCAGACTTCTTCGAGCGAGCGGGAGCCAAAATCGAGGCGTTCTTTGAGCCAAGTAAGCGAAACGTTCATAAGGCCGGGAGAAGAAAGGCCCGCGAGGCTTTTTTCAATCGAAAATCAAAGAAATCCCGCCTCGGTGCTTTTTGGAGTGTAAAAGAATGGGGTCTTTTTTTGTTCTATGGAATTGGCAATCCTAGCGATTATCCGATGAATCACAGTTGACCAAGAGATCTTGATCTTCTCCCCTCCAGAGAACAATTTGTGCCCAAGGCCCTTATTTAAAGCTAAATGAAGGGAGCGTGGAGAATCGTCTAGCGGATCTCGGGACCACCGAAATTAAAGCCGAATTGGAGCCAGATAGAATCAGCATTTTCGTCCTCGAGGTCGTCGTGGGAATACTGCAGACGGATTGTAGAGAGCATAATGTCGCTGTGGCGGAATTCGCGGGTCAGGGCAAGGGTGAGGCGTTTGTGTTCTGCGGACTTGAAAGCGTAATTGGTTTCGCCCAGGTGGATATCAGCACCACCTCTGGCTCCTTCCAAGTATTCGTAACGGAGGCCGGCAATCCATTGTGGGTGGAAGCGGTAATTAATATAAGCCATTAAGCTGCTCTGTGAGTTTGCTCCGTGGAGTGTGTGGTCGTCTTCAGCTATCCATTCGACGTCCCGATAGAAGTATTCGGCGCCGATCGAGAACTCCCGCCCGCCTATTTCGATACCATTTTCTCGCCAAGTATAGACGTAGTCGATCGAGTGCATCGAGGTGTCACGACCATAGCCGTTTTCTCCCCATGCTGTGTTGATTCCTAGACGATTTTGATGGAAATCATTCCAGTTGTAGCTGAGGAGTGCTCGAGTCACGAATACGCTGTCTTCCATCAAGGCGTCTTGGGATGAGAGACCATGCTCGTCTTCTCCGTGACCTTCTTCGTCACCGTGATGATTATGGGAAGCGGTATTGCTGAAGTTGGATGAGATTGCGAAGAATCCCCGATCGAAGTCTTTCCGCCAGGTTAGCTCGATTCCTTCGCTCATTAAACCTTCCTCACCCAGAAACTGAGAAGTGGTGAGGTTGGAGTTTACTAGAGTCCATGTATGGAGGTGCTGGTTATTTTGGAGCCCCATTCGGGCGAGCATTCGGCCGCCACGAATTTCAAACCCTCCAGGGAGATTCTTGAATTTCAGGAAAGCCTCCTCGAGTTCCCAATCAATCTCGTGGTTCGAATCCGTAAAAACGTTAATGTTGGTGAAGCCGGCAAGCCAGTCATCGACCCGGAGGTTTAGTCCGGGCTCCAAGCCCTGAACTGCAAAGTTATCATTGGGATCGTGGGCATGGCCACCAATTTCGCTAAACGATTCAGCTGAGGTGTCCCCGATGACCCCGTTAAAGTGAAAAGTTGGATCAAGACTAATGTCTGCAAGCAGGGGGCTTGTGGAAATCGCGAGGACATGAAGTATTCTCATAATCGCAATTGATTCGTGTTAACGAAGAACCTTATCAAGACAAATTTTCCAGAACTTTGGGTGATCAGTCCGAAAAGGTTGCCCTGGAAGTCGTGTGACACAGAGGGTAACAATACGTTTTTCTTCAGGGTCGCAATGAGCGGGAGGAAGGCCAATTCAATGCTATTTCGTCGAGTAGTCACCGCCTAAGGCCAGATGGAGATCGATGCGGTTTTGAAGTCTTTGGTTCTTAAGCCGAATTAAGGAGATGCCGGCGGATTCTGCTCGGCGTTGGGCCTCAAGGTATTCTAGGAAAGAGGCTCCATCAATTCCAAGGCTGATATCAGAAAGAGCGCGTTTAACGGCAAGCTGGGATTGTTTTACTTCTTGTCTCAGGTAGCGTTCCTGCTCAGTGAGTGAGCGGTCTGTTCCAACAGCGGATTCGACCTCGCGGAAGGCAAGTAAAGCTAGACGAGTGTAATCTTCGATGGCGGCTCGGTTCTGCTCCAGGGCAGTCCGTGCTCGTGCGGTAAGAGCACCACCCTGATAGACGGTTTGTGCAAGCGATGAGGCTATCGAATAAACTAAGAAATTTGGATCAAAGGCACGGCGAAATGTATCTGAGCCATTTGAGCTGCTTCCTGTGAGACGAAGGTTTGGGAGAAGGCTCTTACGGGCTGCTTCAGCATTCTGGGCTGAGGCAACAAGGCGTGAACGGGCTGCTTCTAGGTCGGGTCGTCGTTCGAGTAGTTTCGATGGGAGGCCAATGGGGATGCTTTCTGAAAGGGAGGGAAGGTTGGTCGACGAATTGATGGTGGCGGCTGGATATCGCCCTAGAAGAACTTCGAGATTCCGGGCGGCGTTGTCGCGGCCGAGCTGCCGGACGCTCAAACTACGCTTGGAATTAGCGACATTGTTTCGGGCGAACTGGACATCAACGGAGCGAAGGGTGTTTGCCTTGTAACGTCGCTCTACAACAATAAGAGCCTGACTAAATGACTCGACGTTGGTTTTTGCGAGTTCGAGCTGTTGTTCCGAGGTGACAAGATTACACCAAGCCTTTGCGGTGTTTGCTGCAAGTGAAAGTCTGGCGCCACGGAAGTCGGCTATCGAAGCTGAGTAATTTGCACGAGCAGAGTAATCGAGATTACGAAGCCGCCCCCAGAGGTCAGGTTCCCAGACGGCGTTGAGAGAGATGGAATAGTTCTCGTTTGAGGAAACATCTTGGCCATCCGTCTTACGGTATGAGGTTGAGGCATTGATTGAGGGAAGTCGGCTGGAACGGCCGATGATAGCCCCCTCGCGGGCAGCCTTTAGACGATAAGCGGCGGCCTTGAGTCCTTGATTGTAGACGAGGGCGTCCTTAACGACTTTGGTCATACGGGAGTCGCGAAATTCCTCAATCCATCCGGTTGAAATCTCTGCATTTTGCCCGGATTTGGCTTGGGAAAAAGCTCCGGGTAAATCGAGTTTTTTGGAGCTGACTGCTTTGGGGCCCTTTAGGGCTTCGCACGAGACGAGAGTCGCGGCAAGTCCGATGGCAAGAGCTGTGGGGAGTTTTGAAAAAGTAATCAACATTTAAGCGTGCCTCAATGTGCGTCGGATTGTGACAGGATACCAGTCACAAAACACCGCCAAAACGCTGGTATGGATGGGGCGCTTCGCTATGGTTTTGGAGTGGACGAAAGAACTTCTACTTTGATTGATTTGGCGTTGGCAGAAGATATTGGCCCCGGGGATGTCACTTCGTCTTATTTTGTTCCGGAGCACCGCGAGGCGCGTGGGTTAATCTTGTCAAAGTCTGAGGGTGTCGTTGCGGGAGTGGAGGTTGCCGAAGAGGTTTTCAAACGGGTCGATAATGAAACTTCGGTCAAGATCCTCCTCGAGAGTGGGAATCACGTGAGTCCAGGAGCATACGTTATAGAGGTCCGGGGCAAAGCCCGTTCCCTTCTGACAGCTGAACGGGTTGCTCTAAACTTTCTCCAGCGTCTTTCGGGTGTGGCGACTAAGACGCGCCAATTTGTGGATTCGGTCGATGGGACTGGAGCAAAAATTCTTGATACCCGAAAAACAACGCCGGGTTGGCGGGCTTTAGAAAAAGCGGCAGTTATCGCCGGCGGTGGAGCGAATCATAGAATGGGGCTTTATGACCGGGCGATGGTGAAAGATAATCATTTGGTCGCGGAAGGGGGAATCGAGGCTTTGCAGAAGGCTATTAACCAATTGCGTGTAGATAAACCCGGTGTAGAAATCGAATTAGAGGCTGACCGGCTCGATCAGGTTGAAGCATTTTTGAGATTAGATGGAGTGGACTATATTCTTTTGGATAACATGAATAATGACTCGCTGCGAAAGACCGTAGAGATGCGAGAAGAGAAGGGGCCGTTGCTAGAAGCAAGTGGAGGGGTTAATTTGCAAACAGTTGCAGCGATTGCGAAAACCGGAGTGGATTTTATTTCAGTCGGCGCTTTAACCCATTCAGCGACAGCGCTTGATCTTTCTCTTGAATTTACCGAGTTGACCGATGGAAAGTGACGTTGAGTGGAATGGGGAAATCCTCAAAGAGCTCTCGCCCGAGTGGGGTGAAAGGGTGATTTTTTTGCCTGAGTGTGGTTCGACAAACGATGAAGCTCGAAAGCTTGCGTTTAAGGGTGCTCCCAATCACAGCGTGATTTTGACTGAATGTCAGACCTCCGGGCGCGGTAGGCGAGGACAATCTTGGGTGTGTCCAAAAGGTGAAGGGTTAGCCTTCACCTTGGTCCTCAGGCCAAAAGAAGTCCCGACTTTATGGTCCCGAATTGCCTTGGCGGCTGGTCTCGCAATTGCAGAGGGGCTAGATTCGTTTGGCGTGTCTTCTGGAGTGAAGTGGCCGAACGATGTTTGGGTTGGAGGAAAAAAGATTTGTGGAATCTTGGTTGAGGCTGATTCGAGTTTTGTGGTGGTGGGAGTTGGATTGAACGTGAATGTGAAGGCTTTCCCAAATGAGGTTTCCCACCCTGCCACTTCTCTTGCTCTCGAATTAGGTGAGGAGATTTCGAGAGAGGAAGTACTCATTAGCTGTCTTCGTCGATTAGAGATAAGGCTTACCCAGATAGAATCGGATTTTGAGGATTTGCTTGAGGCATGGTCGGCGCGTTGCGTTTTGAATAGAAAAAATGTGCGACTTGATGTGGGAGGAATTACTAGAACGGGCCGTGTTGTTGGGGTGTCACCTCAAGGTGAGCTGCTCTTACAGACGGCGACTGGGATCAAGAAGATACTGCAAGCAAACGAGATCCGAATTTTAGACTGAGTGAGGATTAGGAATGAAAGATGACTAGGATCACTTTCTCCCGGTGTCTTGATGATTTTTCGAAGCCGCTAGATATTCAATGATCTTCTTCAGGACACCAACAAGGTTGGTAGCGATTTTTTTCTTTTGGGTTTTCGCTCGAGGAGTTTTTTATGCTAATAAAAGGGGTGAACTACCGGGGTGCTCTTTTCGTTTTTTTGTTACTGGGGTCAGCGCTTATTTTAAACGGAAGCGAGATCTTAAGCTTCAACCAGGACATCCGCCCGATTCTCTCGGACAAGTGCTTTGCGTGTCATGGAATGGACGAGGATGCACGGGAGGCTAAGTTGCGGCTTGATACACCGGAGGAAGCCTTCCGGAAAAAACGTCGGGGGAAGTCAGCATTAGTGCCGGGGAAACCAGATGAAAGTGAATCTTGGCTGAGGATTATTTCGAATGATGAAGACGAGATGATGCCTCCGCCTGATTCGCACAAGGCGCTTAGTGACGAGGAAAAAGAATTGATTAAGCGATGGATTAAAGAAGGTGCATCATACCAAAAACATTGGGCTTTTGAGCCTCCGGTGATGTCTGCTGTTCCGCCGGGGCAGGGGAGTGAGATCGATCGATTTGTGGGATCTGTCCTGAAAAGGAATAACTTGCAACCATCGCCCGAAGCTGGTCGAGAGGCTTTGATTCGAAGAGTGAGTTTCGCGCTCACAGGATTACCTCCAACGATTCAAGAGGTCGACCGGTTTTTATCTGATAAGACAAATAGAGCCTATGAAAAAATGGTGGATCGCTATCTCAATTCCGCCCGTTACGGAGAAGAAATGGCGAGGTATTGGTTAGATGCAGCGCGTTATGGTGATACACACGGGATGCATTTAGATAATGAGCGCCAGATGTGGGCGTATCGCGATTGGGTGATTAAATCGTTCAATGAAAATCTTCCCTATAATGATTTTACGGTCGAACAGTTAGCAGGTGATTTATTACCCAATCCAAAGGTGGATCAACTGGTGGCCACTGGCTTTAACCGTTGCAATGTGACAAGTGGTGAGGGTGGAAGTATTAAGGAGGAATTGATCTTTCGCTATGCGGTGGATCGAGCGAGCACTACTGCGCAGGTTTGGTTAGGGCTAACAGCCCAATGTGCGGTATGTCACGATCATAAATACGACCCGATTTCCCAGAAGGAGTTTTATTCCCTGTATGCTTTTTTTAATTCTAATGCCGATCCGGCAATGGATGGGAACAGTCTGCTAACTGCTCCAGTAATCAAGGTGAAGTCAAACAATTATGAGGCGAAAATTGCGGCGTATAATAAGCAGAGTAATGACGTAGTGCAATCAATGAAGAAGCTTCCAGTTTGGAATTCATACGAAGATCCAGCGGAGAAGAAATCGTCTAGCCCGATTCAAGATACGGAAGCTATTTGGTTTGAAGATAGTTTCCCAAACGGAGCTAAAGTTGGAAGCTCTGGGCATCCTCTGACGCTAGTAGATCATCCCGTATTCAGCGGGCAAAAGGCGTTGAAGCGGGGGGGTAAAGAGATGGCCCAAGATTATTATGAAACGGGGGCGACTCCTTTAATTGTGCCTAGCGGAGCTAGGTTTTTTCTTCACGTTTATCTTGATCCCAAGGATACACCGGAGGAAGTGATGATTCAGTTTCATAGTTCGGCGTGGAATCATCGGGCAGTTTGGGGCGCTGATATTATCGATTTTGGCAAAAAAGGGACGAGTCAGCGATTCGTCGCTGGTCCATTACCCGAGACAGGTAAGTGGATAAGGTTGGAAGTCCCTGGTGAAAAAATGGGTTTGAAGGCAGGAATGGAAATCGTTGGGTTTGCTTTTACCGTTCATGGAGGAACTTCTTATTTTGACCATTTTGGTGTCCTTGGAAGCGAGGATCCTACGACTAATCCTAAGGCTTCGTTTTTAGCGTGGAGGAAAGCCAAGCAGGTTGATGGAGTCCCCGAACCCTTGAGCCAGTGGCTTCGAGAAGGTTTTGAGAAGGAAAGAAAACCATCTGAGTTGGCTCTTTTGAAAGATTATTATCTTGCACGGATCTGCGGGACTTTAGGGAAAGAATTTGAGGCAAAACGCACCGAGCTGGTAAAGGTTCAGAGTGACAAGGGGAATTATGAAAAGAGTTTGCCGTCAACTTTTGTATATCGAGATTTATCCGAGCCTCGTCAGAGCTATGTGATGAAGCGTGGCGAGTATAATCAACCGGGCGAGAAGGTGGAACCTGGTGTCCCTTCCGTTCTACCCGCCTTAACTAAAACTGGTGAGCGAGCAACACGTCTTGATCTTGCAAAGTGGCTCGTTTCTCGAGAAAATCCATTGACTGCGAGGGTTGTGGTGAACCGTTTTTGGCAGCAAGTTTTTGGAATTGGTCTTGTGAAGACCAGTCATGATTTTGGCACCCAAGGAGAGGTGCCCAGTCATCCAAAGTTGTTAGACTATTTGGCTCTGCACTTTCAAGATAGTGGCTGGGATGTCAAAGCGCTCATGCGTAAGATGTTGCTAACGAATACCTTCCGACAGGAAAGTGCGGCAACGAGTCCAAGGTGGGATAGTGATCCTAAAAATCGGTTTCTTGCCCGCGGGCCGAGATTCCGTCTCGATGCCGAGCAATTGCGTGATCAGGCTTTGTTTGTAAGCGGCTTGATGGACTTTGAGATGGGTGGTCGGGGTGTTATGCCATATCAGCCCCCCAATATTTGGGAGCCGGTTGCGTTTGGGGGATCAAACACGCGGTTTTATAAACGAGGGAATGGGACTGACTTATATCGAAGATCGGTTTACACCTTTTTCAAACGGACGGCTCCTCATCCGATGTTTGCGAACTTTGATGCCCCTGCTCGTGAGCAATTCTGTTTGAAGCGTGAGCGGAGTAACACGCCGTTGCAGGCCTTACAATTGATGAATGATGTGCAGCATTTTGAAGCCGCCCGTGGATTGGGAGAACAGGCTATGAAAAGCGTGAGTGATCGCACAAAGAGAATAGACTTCATCTTCAGAAGTGTCGTTTCGAGGCTGCCAGGTACTGAGGAAAAGAAAATCATTGCCCGCTTCTTTGAAAGGCAATTTGAAAAATATCAGGGTGCACCAGAGGAAGCGATAAAAGCCATTTCTTTCGGGGAATCCGAGCCTGCAAAAGATCTTGATTCATCCGAGCTTGCTGCGTGGTCCTTGGTAGCCAATCTAATTTTAAACATGGACGAGGCTATTGTCCGTAACTGATCTCACTAAGATGGACCCATTTTTTGAAAATCAACTTTTGCAGACTCGCCGCCAGTTTTTTGGTGATAATGGAATGCGACTTGGAGGTGTCGCACTTGCGTCAATGATCGCCTCCCGTGGTGTCGTGCAAGCTGGGTCTCGGATGCATCCCGGTTTGCCTACGCTTCCCCATTTTGCCGGTAAGGCGAAGGCGGTCATTTATTTACATATGAATGGCGGACCTTCGCAGCTTGATACCTGGGATCATAAGCCGAATTTACACAAACAATTTAACAAGGATCTGCCGAAGGATTTTCTGGGTAATCGTATTACCACTATGACAAGTGGACAGGGTCGTTTTCCGGTCGCACCTTCGAAATTCAAGTTCACCCAGCATGGTGAATGTGGGCGATGGGTCAGTGAGTTATTACCTCATACAGCAGGAGTCGTGGATGATATTGCAGTGGTGAAAGCCGTGCATTCCAACGCAATTAATCATGACCCTGCTTGTACTTTTGTGATGACCGGGAGCGAAGTTCCAGGAAAGCCGAGTATGGGGTCATGGATTTCATATGGATTGGGAGCAGAAACTGAAGATCTTCCTGCTTTCGTGGCTCTTACACCCAATTTTCCAAAAGGTTCGAATGCGCAAGCTCTATTCAGTCGGATGTGGGGGCCCGGATTTTTACCGGGGAGAAATAGCGGGGTTGTTTTGAGATCTGGTAATGATCCGGTTCTGCACCTTGAAAATCCGCCAGGAGTGGATCGGCAGGATCGGCGTTCGATGCTTGATGCTCTAGGAAAACTTAATCAACGAGGGTTTGAAAAGTTTGGGGATCCGGATATTCAGACTCGTATTTCGCAATATGAAATGGCCTTTAGAATGCAGGCCAGCGTGCCGGAATTGACTGACCTAAGCCAAGAGAAGGAATCGACCTTGGGGCTTTATGGGGATCGTGTAAAAACACCCGGCTCTTTTGCTTCAAGTGCTCTTCTAGCCCGACGTCTAGTGGAAAAGGGGGTGCGCGTGGTCCAGATCATGCACCGTGGTTGGGATTCTCATGGGAATTTACCGAAGGAGTTGGGGAACCAATGTCTGGACACTGATGAGGCTTGTGCTGGATTGCTCAAGGATCTTAAGCAACGAGGCATGTTGGATGAAACTCTTGTAATCTGGGGGGGGGAATTCGGGCGGACTGTTTACTCACAAGGGAAGCTAAGCCGTGAAACCTACGGAAGAGATCATCACCCAAAAAACTTTTGTATGTGGATGGCTGGTGGAGGAATTAAAGGGGGAACCGAAATTGGAGAAACAGATGACTTTTCCTACAATCCGGTTGAGGACAAGGTGCATATTAATGAAATAAATGCTACGGCTCTCCATTGCCTCGGGATCGATCACGAGCGGTTCACGCTGAGGCATCAGGGCCTCGACGAGCGACTGACCGGAGTGGAGTCGAGGAAGGTGATTCGTAAGATTCTCGCCTAGCTTTTCCAGATCTGAGCGGTAAGGGCAGCTTGTGCGGCTTTTGCTTCGGCTGATTTCTTACTAGGGCCCGAGCCCTGACCCAAAGGTTTGCCTTTCCATGTAACCTCGCAGACGAAGGTCCGGTCATGGGGTGGCCCGTCTTCCGAGACGACCTCATAGGAAGGTGCCTCTGGGGTTAATTGCTGGAGGATTTCTTGAAGTTCACCTTTGGCGTTACCTTGGGATCTTTTTGGGTTAAGGGTTTCAAGTTGGTTGCTGAGAAGTTGTAAGCTCACTTCTTTTGCTGCCTCAAGACCACTGTCTAGATAGATCGCGCCAATGATTGCTTCGAGAGCATCGGCCAGGTTAGAGTCCCGATTGCGGCCGCCGCTTCCGGATTCGCCATTACTCATGAAAAGTGCACTGCCCAAATTAATGGTGCGCGCTGCTGCGGCGAGTGCTGGTTTTGAAACCACTGAAGCACGCAGTTTGGTGAGAACACCTTCCTGAAATCCAGGGAAGCGCTGGTAAAGATGAGTGCTAATGACGAGCTCGACAACGGCATCACCAAGGTATTCAAGTCTTTGGTTGTCGGGCGGCGCCGGACGAATTTCTGATGAAAGACTGGGATGAGATAAAGCTTCATTCAAAAGCGTTTGACTCTTAAATGTGTAATTTAGCCGTTCTTCGATACTCATCTTACGAAAGGGCTATTTTTTACCTGTCATCATGGTCCAGTGTCTTCCATGTGGGCCAATTCCTATAAGATTAGGACCGTTTGCAAACATGATGAAGCGATGGCCATCGGAGCCAAACCAAGCATCGTAGGCAGCCACTGGCGAAGCCGATCCCATGAAAATATTTTCGCCTGACCAGCGGTGTTTGAACCCGGCAAGTCGAGCTCGATCACCCGGCGATTTTTTTTCGGGGATGGGAGATTGGTGAGCGAAGAAATCCATCGAAGCCATATCCCGCGAATGCCCAACTGCAGCATCAGAGAGTTTTTCCTCGAGGCGGAGCGGAGTGAGCGCAAATAACGAACGAAATTCGTTGAGATGGTTAGCGAAATCTTTTTGGGCTACACTAGCCCACGCCGAAGCATTGTTGTCTAGCCGCGCCGAAACAAGTGATACGCTTTCCTTGCGAATATTCGTGATCAGTTTCCTATTTTTGAGGTGTAATTCGCCTTCGTAAATCGACATGAGTGCGTCATCAAGGTCGAGCTGGTTGCGATCGAACTCGGTGTCGTCAATGAGATTCACTTCGCGAGAGACTTCGGCAAGAGCTGTTGCGATGACCTTGACTGCCTTATCGAGAGATGCAGGATCATTCTCAGCAATCATACGAGCGCGCCCGTTGGTTTTTTGTAGCATTCCGACTTCGCGGCGTAGCATCGCGATCTTATCCGGCTGTTTTTGATAGTCGGTTTTAATGAGCTTGTAGATGCGCGCGCGATCCTCCTTCAATTTTTCCGAGATATCGGGGAGATCCACGAAAGGATTTGATCGTTCATCGCTGAGGATATCTGCAAGTTTTTTTTCGTGAAGAATCCGTGCTTTTTCGAGAGTGCGGCGGTAGATCGATCCTCCTTCATCACCGTAAAGCTGAAAGGTGCGGTAAGCGGCAGCTCTTTTGGATGAGTCTGAGTTTAGCATCCACTGAAGTGCCTTTTTTGCCACAAGGGGAGGAATGGCAGGCCCGGCCTCCTGAGCGGGCAAAAAACTCCCGGCACAGCCGATGATGAATGGAATTAATTTCCTCATGAATCGGGCGGAATCTTAAATACAAGAGGTATTTTTTCAATCTTGGAGTTTTTCACCGCTTGACCGCGGCAGTCATTCCTCGTTTCGTCACCCCTATGCAGCGCATTCAACTTAAGTCAAAGCTTCACCGGGCCATAATCAAGCAGGCTGATATTGATTACGAAGGGAGTATTGAGATTCCCTCTGATCTTATGAAGGCTGCTGGGCTTTGGGAGGGTGAGCGTGTTCTCGTGACATCCATGACTTCGGGGAGTCGTCTAGAAACTTACGTTCAGGCCGGTGATCCGGGGACAGGTCATATTATCATGAATGGGGGAGCTGCTCACCTGATCAAGAAGGACGAATGCGTCACAATTATGGCGTTTGGAATCTCGGATGAGCAGATCATTCCCCTCCGGCATGTGCTCAATTTAGAAAACGAGATCATTAAATCGACGAATTAGGGATGAATGGGTTCGGTCAATCTTGTTAAGATTTCCTAAATAAAATTGGTAACTTTGCCTAAAACTCCGTCTTTACAAGTCGAGTTGAGCCGGTAGAGTCCCGCCCTCCCATGCTAGACATTTCTATCACATTAGTGGTTATCGCTCACGTTGTCGTGAGTCTTTTGTTGATTCTCGTGATCCTCATGCAACGCCCAAAGCAGGAGGGCCTTGGTGCTGCATTTGGTGCCGGTATGACTGACGCAGCATTTGGTGCAAAAACGACAGATGTTCTTCAAAAAGGAACCGTCTATCTCGGTACACTTTTCTTTATCTTTTCCTTGGTTCTTGCTATTCTAATGGGAAAGAGAAATGCCATTGAAGGCAAGAACTACGCTTCGGATGGAGGTTCTTCGGCGAGTGCACCCGGCGAAACGACCGAAGCCGAAAATTCAGTCCTTGGGAACTCAAGTAATGTTATTGCTCCAGTTCCTACGGAAGCTCCTCTAGCTCCTACAGAAGCACCTTCAGCTCCTACAGAAGCACCTGCAGCTCCTGGGGAAGCACCTGCAGCTCCTGAGGAAACGAACGACGCCCCAAAGAACCCTGAAGAGGTGCCAACTGATGGTGCTAACACTCCAACTGAGGAGAACAAGGTGCCCGTAGGTGGCTAATTTTTGGGATGATGAGCGAGCCAGCTTTGCCAGCTTGGGCCCGCGATGATGCCTTTCCAATCCGGCCAGATACGAATAGTTTTGGGGTGGTTGATCACTCAGGGATAGGCCGTTCATTCGAATCGCTAGGTGAGCTCAAAGCTCACTTAGAAGTCGGGAAGGGCCGGTTGAATTGGATTTGGACGCCGGAAAGCGACCGATTAGTTGCCCCTGAAGAGATCCCGCAGCTGGCTGGCTCTCTAAAAAAAAGGTGCCTTATTTTCGCTGCCGAAGATGAAGATTATGCCCGGCGCACGACGCCGCTAACTGGGATTTCAGTCCTCTATGGCCTTTATTGCTTTTTAATGGGTATTTCTCCGTTTGGTTTTCCTGGAGTTCAATTTTTGGTTCTGACGATTTTTGGATTTCTTTATTTTACGGCCCGCCCTTGGTGGGAAGCTCGGAAAGCGCGTGCTGCTGCTTCGTGCCTCACGCGAAACCAAATTGGCGATCAGGTCCCGGAGGCTCGTTTCGAGCTTTGGATGGAAAATCAGAGCACTCCTTTCTCTGTTCTTTTCCTTGTACTGGTCGTTTTGGTTGGTGGGGCTCAGTTCGTAACTCCTGGTCTGGGAATCTCCGAAGCTGGCTTAGTTAAGCACCGCTATTTAGCCGGAGAAAACTGGCGGCTTTTTACGGCGGCTTTTCTCCACGGTAATCTGATCCACTTTATCCTTAATGTGAGCGCATTGTGGTATTTGGGTCGCCGCGTTGAAACTCTAGCCCGCTGGCCCCATCTTGCTGCTGCCTTTTTCCTCAGTATCATCGGTGCAGGCTGGGCAACTGTTTCCTGGCTACCGAACCAGACTTCGGTGGGAGTTTCCGGAGTGGTTTGCGGGTTGCTTGGATTTTTGCTGGTTTTTGAAACGCTTCATCGCTCGCTTGTTCCTAGATCAGCACGCCGCCGGTTGGCTGGAATTCTTGTTTCACTGATCGTGATTGGAACGCTGGGATTCAAGTTTGTGGACAATGCAGCTCATCTAGGGGGGCTCGTGACAGGAGCTGTGTATGCATTTGTGGTTTTTCCCAGATCATCATCACCTCATCGGCCGATGATCTTGAAGCGCGATTTTTTGATTGGAGGTGTCGGGATCTTTTTGATCGGAGCCTCAGCGATTGGGGCAATTCTCATCATGGTAATGCGCGCGTCATGATTCCTGAAATAATAACTAGTATTCCTGGCCCTCGCTCGCTGGCGCTGGCGGCGAGGCTCCGCGAGCACGAAAGTCGGAATGTGACTTATATGGATCACTCATGGCCGGTTTTTTGGGAGAAAGCGAAAGGCGTAAACGTGTGGGATGCAGATGGGAATCGCTTCTTGGACTTCACCTGTGCTTTTGGAGTTGCAGGGCTTGGACATCGGAATCCTGAAATTGTAGAGGCCATGAAAGAGCAAAGCGACCAGCTGCTTCATGGGATGGGTGACGTTCATCCAACCGCTTTAAAAGTTGAGCTGTGCGAACAACTTTCGAAATTAACTTTTGAGAAATGGGGCATTGGTTCGGGAAAAGTAGTCCTTTCAAATTCAGGATTTGAAGCGGTGGAAACGGCGCTCAAAACTGCACGACTGGCGACTGGAAAGCGCAGGGTGATGGCTTTTACTGATGGTTATCATGGGTTAGGTTATGGAAGCTTGCTAGGCACTGATCTCGAAAAGTTTCGTGGTCCGTTTGTAGACCAATTGGCGGAGGTAACCAATCGCGTGAAATACGGTTCGTTTGAGCTGCCTAACGATAATGAGATTGGTGCAGTTTTAGTAGAGCCCATTCAAGGACGTGGGGGTAAAGTGATTCCTCCACCTGGATTTTTATTAGCACTCAGAAATTGGTGTGATGAGCATAATGCTCTCTTGATTTTTGATGAAATTTACACCGGTTTTTTTCGCACTGGAAAGTGGTTCGCCGGTGAGTGGGAAGGAGTAGTCCCTGATCTGATTTGCGTCGGAAAAGCGATGAGTGGGGGATTTCCGATTTCTGCTTGTGTGGGCAAAGAAGAAGTTATGGATCATTGGCCTAAGAGTCCTGGCGAGGCGTTACATACTAGTACTTTTTTGGGGCATCCGGTAGGCTGCGCTATGGCATTGAAATCGCTGGAGATTCTTGAAAGGGACGCAACAGTTCAAATGGTGGCACAATCTTCACAAAGGCTTTCTAGCGCGCTGCAGTCTTTTGATCACAAAGCGGTTCGAGAAGTGCGTGGTCGTGGCTTGATGTGGGGACTGGAATTGAATCGCCCAGCTGGCAAGTTATTGACCTCGCTTTTGGCTGAAGGGATTCTTTTTCTGGCGGATGGACCGGAAGGGAATGTCCTATCTTTCACCCCCCCATTCCTGATCTCGGAAAGGGAGCTAGATTATGCGCTTGCTACAATACGGCGACTTTTAGATGCCTCTTAAACTAGCTTGAGTCGCTCATCAATGTCGAGTGTCTCAGCAAGGTTCTCCCACCCATTTGGGGTCTGCAAATTAAAGATCCTAAGATAAAGAGTTACCAATTTGGGGTCGTGTGCTTCGATGAGGTCGTCGATGGTGGATTTAAGTTTTTCATCATCGAGAGCTTCAGGGAGAGCTCCTTCGACTGAGCCTTCTCCATCATGCGCGATTCCCATGCCGTCACAAAATCCAATTAAAAGCTCTTGTTGCCCTTTCATGAAGTAAACTTGAAAGAGATGTTCTCCGATGGTGTCGCTGGTCTTCAGTTTAAGGGTTTTATGAAGCCAAGAAATCTGCTCTGAGACCGATTTTTTCTCAACGAAGACAGATCGGAGATTCCGGTTTGCGGTGAGGGTCGCGACCGCTGATTTGTAAAGTTGACGGTCATTTTCCCGGATCCAGAGAAACATGTCGCTGATGGGGGAGGGATCGATTTTCTGATAGAGTTCGAATGCGTTCACAGTTTTTTTTGGGCTTAAAGGGAGTCAACACCGCGTAACGGTGAAGGCAAGGCCAAAGGCTGGGTCGAGCCATAGCTTTGCGAGGTGGATCTAAAAAATCAATTATGTTTGCCCAAGAGTCGTTCGTAAATCGAATCGGTAACGTTTTGGAGCATGATATTTGAAGGAAGTTTAAAAGACTTATTGAGACTTGGATCAAAAGTAATGACGAGTGGTGACTTTGAATTTAAAAAGCCCCTCGAATGAACCTGGATTGACTTTTTTAGGGAGGGAGAGATTCTGGAGATATGAAGACTTTCTTTGTTCTTTGTTTTACCGGAATTCTGAGTGCCTCCGCTGATGATTGGCCCCGTTGGATGGGTGAGAAGGCGGACGGGGTATGGCGGGAAAAAGGGATTAGAACAGATTTACCAAAATCTGGTGCTCCTGTAGTGTGGCGTGTTCCAGTCGGGTGGGGATACTCGGGACCTGCGGTTGCTGGTGGTAGAGTTTATGTATCTGACTACCAGCGTTCCGAGGGTGAATTGATTAATAATCCTGGGAGAGCCGTAACGTGGCAAGGAATAGAGAGACTGCTTTGTTTAAATGCGGTGACCGGGCAAGAGATCTGGAAGTATGAAGAAAGTAGAACTTACACGCTCTCCTATCCCGGAGGGCCGCGTGCTACTCCTACGATTGCGAATGGCTTGGTTTATTTCTTGGGAGGAATGGGAGATCTTGTTGCCCTTGATGCTAAGACTGGTGCTAAGAAGTGGGAAAGAAATTTTCAAAAGGATTTTGATGCGGGGCTTCCTATTTGGGGATTTTCCGCTCATCCACTGGTGGTCGGCGATACTTTGTACTGTCTCGTCGGTGGAGAGGGGAGTGTTGCGGTGGCATTTGATGCCATGACCGGAGAGGTGAAGTGGAAGGCGCTTGATGCGAGAAGCCAAGGGTATTGCCCTCCCTCACTGGTGAAAGTCGGTAAAACGGAGCAACTTTTGATCTGGCATCCAGAGGCAATTAATTCCTTAAATCCCAAGACAGGAGAAAAGTATTGGGAACTTCCACTCAAGCCCATTTATGGAATGTCAGTGATGACGCCGCGACTTGTGGGCAATAAAATTTTTGCGAGCGGGATTGGCCGAGTTGGCGCTATGATTGAGCTCGATGAAAATGAACCGACCGCAAAGTTCATATGGCGGGGAAAACCCAAAACTGCTCTCTATTGCTGTAATAGCACTCCTCTGATTCATGATGGTGTTATCTATGGATGTGACGTCCGATCCAGCCAGTTGGTTGCGGCATCGGTCGAAGATGGAGAGAGATACTGGTCAACAATACAGCCAACAGTCGCCGAGGAACATCGTTCAAAGGGCGGAAGTCATGGCACGGCATATCTGACGCGTCACGAGGAGTCAGGGAATTATTGGATCTTCAATGAAAATGGAGATCTAATTTTGGCGCAGCTCTCGCGTGAGGGATATCGTGAAATTGGACGCCAACATGTTCTTGAGCCTACTAATGAGGCTTACAGCCGTCCAGTTGTTTGGAGTGGGCCTGCCTTTGCCGGAAAGGCGGCCTATCTGAGAAATGACAAAGAGCTGGTAAAGGTCGATCTCTCAGCCAAGTGAAGTTGTTGGCTTAGCTCAGTCCATGACGGGCTAGATCTTGAACGTCAACTAGACCGATTGCTTCACCCGCATTATTGATAACGACGAGATCATCAATGCGATGTTCACGAAGGATGCGAACAACCTCAGCCGCGAGGTCGTTTTCGTGAACCGTAATTGGGTCAGTGGTCATATGATCGGAGACAGGAGTATCTCCGATCTCCCGGTTCGTTTGATATCCCCGAACAAAGTCTCCGTGGGTGAAAATGCCAGCCAGTTTACCGTTAGAGCCAACAATGACAGCGGCTCCGGCGCGGCATTCTAGCATCGCGAGAACGCTTTCTTGGACGAGAGAAGTGGTGGGGACTTTCGCAAAAGTTGAACCAGTACGCATGATATCGGAAACCCTATTTAGGAGATATTTCCCTAGGCTGCCACCGGGATGAAGCTCGGCAAAATCCTTAGAGTGGAAGCCTCGTTTTTCCAGAAGAACCATGGCGAGTGCGTCGCATAGAACAAGCATGTTGGTCGAACTTGAAGTGGGTGCGAGCTGGAGAGGGCAGGCTTCTTGCTCTACATGGGTATCAAGGACGATGTCACTGTGTTTGGCCAAGGTGGATTTGGTATCTCCGGTGATGGTTATAATTTGGGAAGCTCGTTTTTTCGCGTGAGGGAGCAAGCTGATCATTTCGGAGGTTTCTCCAGAATGACTGAGAGCGATAACGAGGTCTCCGACTGAAAGAATCCCAAGATCGCCGTGCAGGGCATTTTGACAATTGAGACTTACGGTAGTGGCGCCAGTGCTGTTTAAGGTGGCAACGAACTTGTTCCCAATGTGCTCGGATTTACCGACTCCGATGACAACGATTTTATGCCCTCCCCTAAGGGTTTTCTCTAGGGCGCCAAGAGCTTTGCTAAAGTTTTCATCGAGCCTCTCGGCTAGCCGGTTGAGCTGCGAGGTTTCAATTCCTACGACCGTCCGGGCTTTTTCGATCAAATCCACGCCGGCAGAGTGACTTATGAGCTGCTTCTGGTCAACCCAAGTAAGTCTGGTTGATTCAGAGGGATTGAGTTAACCTACTCGCTGTCGATGAAGCGCTTTCTGCCTTATTTCAAATACTTTAAGCCGGTAAAATGGCAGCTTCTTGGTAGTGTTTTGTCCGGATTGGTCTATGCGGTGGCAACTGGAGCAGGGTTGCCGCTTGCGGCAAAAGTAGTCTTCCCTTTAATTTTTAAAGACGATCAGGTTAATCTCGGGAAAGAAGAGTCTGAAAATAGCTTCTTTGTAGAAGGCCTGATGAGTTGGTTTGATCAGTTACCGGGTGAGTGGTTGCTTCCTGTTGCCTGTGCATGGCTTCCGCTGATGTTTTTCTTTCGGGCGATTGGTGGGTTTTTAAATACCTACCTGATGAGTTATTGCGGGTATCGTTTTTTGGAGCAAATTCGTGACGAGGTTTTCACGAGGCTCCAAACTCTGCCTATTGCGTTTTTCCAGAAGAGACAGGCGGGCGATTTGCTTGCGCGGCTTGTGGGAGATGCTGAAATCGTTCGTTCGATGGTGGGTAAAGTGGCAGTTGATATCATTAAACAACCTGCGGTCCTAATTGCTGCGCTGGTATTTTTGATCTCAGAAGCGACTTCTAACCAAGGTGCCTCTCTGGTCCTTTTTTCGATTTTTTCTATCCCTTTGTGCGTTCTTCCACTGCGCGCGATTGCGAAACGTTTGGGTGGTAAAGCTCGTAAATTACAGGCCAATGCTGGCGATTTAAGTGGGCAGATTTCTGAATCGATTCAGGCTCCACTTGAGATTCGGGCCTATAATCTGCAGGGGCCGGTCGTGCAAAAATTTCGTAATCGAATTCAGGGGGTGATTCGTTATTCGATGAAGGTCGTTAAGTATAAGCAGCTAATTTCACCGTCGGTCGAATTTGTATCGGTGCTTGGCTTGACGGTGGCGATTTATCTGGGAGCGCAACAGGGGATGAAACTTTCTAGTTTTATGGCGATCGCGATGGCGTTGTATCTCTGCTATGAGCCGGTAAAGAAGTTGGGTGCGATTCAGGCGAACTTGCGCCAGGCTGATGCCTCTCTCGAGCGATTAGAGGAGATTTCTCTCGCGGTTGATCATTTGGATGATCCTGAGTGTCCAGAGACCCCAGAGATTTTTGAGAGTCGTGTTGTTTTCAAGGATGTTTCATTCGGCTATGGTGATGACCTCATCCTACGTGGAATCAATCTTACAATTGAGCCTGGCCAATGCGTGGCTTTGATCGGTCCGAGTGGAGGGGGGAAATCAAGTCTCTTCAATTTGATCCCGCGTTTTTACGATGTGAAGGGAGGAAGTGTTTCGGTGAGTGATCTGAATGTGAGGAAATGGTCCAAGAGTGAGCTTCGTGACCGAGTTGCGGTGGTTTCCCAAACTGCCGTATTATTTCAGGGGACGATCCAGGAGAATATTCTTCTTGGGCGTCCTGGCGCCAGTGAAGAAGAGGTTATAAGTGCTGCCAAAAAAGCAAATGCGCATGAGTTCATTCTTAAACAGGAGCAAGGTTACGATACGCCGGTTTCTGAAATGGGAAGAAGCCTCTCCGGGGGGCAACGACAACGGGTTGCTATTGCAAGAGCATTTCTAAAGGATGCGCCAATCCTCCTTTTGGATGAAGCGACCAGTGCGCTTGATAACGAAAGTGAAGCAATTATTCAATCGGCTCTAGCGGACTTGGTGAAGGGTCGCACGACCTTGTTAATTGCTCACCGCCTTTCGACTACCAAAATTGCAAGCCGCGTGATCGAGCTTGATCAGGGGGCAATTATTTCGGAGCGGGCGGAGGCTTAGTAGAGGAGGTCCCTCGATTTTTCCAGAGATGGTTAGTGAGCTCGATCGACCGTTGTTGTGTTCGTAAGGGCCTCATTTCCCAAATAAAGTTGTTCTTTTGGTAGGGGTGCAGAGGGATGGTCAGCTTGAAGTCGCCTGATAAATTTATTCCACCGGCGGATGATTTTACCTGCTTTGATCGAGTTGAAAAAGTTAGGGGCGGTAAAAATGACGCGATCTCCTATTCCGTCAACAATCATGAGTTTTTTTGAGTTTTCGCTGAGATACTGAAAAACGATGTTGTTGCCGTGAAGGTCACTAACAAGAATGTGGTTTTCTAGGAGATAGCGGCCCAGCTTGGCGAGATGGGTGCAAAGCTCCTCCGTTTTTTGGGGATAGTTTTCCAGATAGTGATTGAGGGTTTTTGAAGTCTGACCATTTTCATCTTTGATATATTGGTAAAGATGGCCGGGGCCGAGGCTGGTTTGGCAGGAACCCAGATAATCACTAATATAAGTTAAATCCGCTTTGTTTTTATAGAGCTTTCGATAGTAAGCTTCATCAGCCTTTTGACGTTTTCGTGCCTTTTTGTGAGTGGTTGGAAGTTTGATGCAGATAGAGTTGTCTTCCGGGTGGAGGTAGCAAGTGCAGAAGAAGCCCTCGCCAATGGTTTTGCAGTCGGCGGACAGGTTAATGAGGTTCTGGGTCACCATTGCAATTACTTCTGGGTGAAAGGGGAAGGGTCGAAATTTATCGGTTGGATCCTTGGCGGTCGAGTGGAAAGTCGAGTGGAAGAAACCGGATTGTTTTTTTTCGACTGCTTTGTAACCTTCTCAACAGGATGAACCGAGGCGTGGAGAAACTTTCAGTAGGGAAGCTCCAAGGACAGGTGCTCACTGATTACAAATCATTCTTTAACGAAGAATCTCTGGGGGGGCTGGGGGAGCGAGCCAGGTCTGCAAAAGATGGTGTTTTGTCTGAGGGGCGGCACCGAGTAGTAGTGCTCGATTTTGAAAAGAATGGGAAGTGTCTGAAGGCGGCTGTGAAAGCCTTTGGGAGGCAGGGATTTCTTAAGGACCGCTATGACTTTGAGAAGGGCAGTAAAGCTGAGCGTTCGTTTAAGGCTGCTAATTTTTTAAAAAGCCGAGGAGTTGGAACGCCTCAACCTATTGCCTATTTCGATTATTGGGAAGGTTCACGTTTGGTGGAGAGTTTTTATTTTTCGGATTATGTTGAATCGTTAGTCAGTTTCAAGAGCTCGCTGATTCAAGCCTATCAGGAGAAGGCGGATTGTCGATTTTTGGTGGAAAAGTTAGGTCATATTGCATCTGCGATTCGAAGAATGCACGATGTGGGGTTTTGGCATCGGGACCTAGGAAATCAAAACATGGAATTTCAAGTGTCGGGCGACGAGGAGTGGGGGGAGGTTCAGTTTATTGATTTAAATCGCGGACGAATCAGGGAGGTCCTGAGTTTGAAGGAGCGAGCGCAGGATTTTTCGAGGATGCGACTGCCTTCAGCGTTTCTCAATGTGTTGGCGAGGATTTATTGGAAAGGGAACCCTCCCAGAGAATTCACCAAAGAGATGATTTCCCGTCGGAGGGGTTTTGAGTTGTGGGAGCGAAGCCGCAGGTGGCGTCACCCATTTCGTAAATGGTCTCGAGGGGCTGTTGGGAGTTATCCCGAGGTGCAGGATATTTGGATTTGGGATCGGGAATCGGCGCAGGCATCGATTACGATGGAGAGGTATGAGAGGAAGCGATATTATTCTTTGGGGAGGCATTATAAAGTTGCCTGGTCAGTTTTAAAATTTGTGGGAAAAATCTGGCGTGAATACCGTAAACAAATTCCTTTAGCCTACCAAAGGCAGATTGATTTGAAGGGGCGATTTGGAGTAGCGCTTGAATCAACCGATCTGGACTTCAATCGTCAGGTGGAGTTATT
>TARA_B110000003_G_scaffold47363_1_pt1 | contig 47039 bp, 43 predicted proteins | sample TARA_B110000003 | Tara Oceans TARA_B110000003 (sample SAMEA4396424) | marine metagenome | biome: Westerlies Biome; feature: [SRF] surface water layer (ENVO:00010504); material: water (ENVO:00002006), including particulate matter (ENVO:01000060) such as... | depth 5 m
TGACTAAAATTTGATTATGAACTACTTTAGAAAAACAAAATTTAGAGAGTCCTCCCTTATAATTGTTGCTTTATTTGTAGCAATCATTTATTTTACAACAAACACTATTTCATATGAACAGAGCAAAGATGTACAGGAATTAATCGATAAAAGAGTTGAAGAAGCACTAAAAGAAGCAACTACAACTACTTTACCTAATAATACTACTACTACTACAAATCCATATCCGAATCAATACGATAGCATTCTTATCGGATATGTTACAGATGTAAGACTTAATGACAGAGGTAAAGTAACTGGAATTCTTATAAGTGAAATGCTTTGGACAGGCCCTGGTTCATCAGTTCAGTTATATCGAAATAATAGAAAAATAGATGAATGGGATTTTAAAATTGGTGACCATGTTGTTGCTGTACTTGTTGGTCCAATGCTCACTAGCGATCCTGCACATCAAGCTGCTTCAAGAATTTACATTATTGCAGAAAGCGAAATAATCCCATATTCAGATAATTAAAAACGATGACTAAATTAAGGCACGCTCACTTTTGAAGTCTGTTTTATTGCACGCTCACTGCGATATAAAGCCTCTGTATAGAGAGCGTATATTCAAATAGAATTAGTTATACTTAGCTAAGGTCAAAAGGTTAGCCCATATCTGAAAAACAAGGGGTCGGCAGTTCGATTCTGCCTCTGGCCACCAATAGCTATAAGCGTTTTTTATTACTAACTTTCTTTAAATACAAAACAGGGACAAGAACTGGGACATGAAACTAAAATTATTAATATCCTAGTTAAGATTTTTTATACTTATTATTCTAATAGGCAGTTTTACAATTATAATTATCTCTTATAGTGTCAATATTAAAATTACAAATTTAAATGAAAAAAGTAAGCAAAAAAAATCTATTTATTTCGATACTTTTTTTGTTTGTGTTTTTTCAACAAATTAATTTTCAATTTTATAGCAAAAATTCTTATGATGTAAGTGGTTATTTATCATGCCCAATTGAATTAAGTACAGAAAATGAAAATATAGTTAAGGTAGATATAAGTACTAATTCAGATTATATAGAATCGTTTTCTGTCACACTTTATGTAAACTCAACTCAACTAGATCAAATTTTAATTGATAGAAAAAGCTATGGATTATCAGATATATTTACTAATTCAATACTTATAAATTTGAATAACTACAGCAACATAGATGATTTAAGTGAAGTAAAGATTTCCATGTCTGGAAAAGATAAATACGGTAATAGGTTTAAATCTTATTGTGACTACACGTCGCTAGTTCTCGACAAATAACCCAATCCTGCAAAAATTATAAATGGAAATCTAACAGTTTCCATTGAAGAATCAAATGAAGAAATGAATAAAATGGGGACTATAAGAACCAAAATGTTTAAATTATTTTCTCTAATAAAAATTTGTCTTATTATAAGAAAGATAAAAGTTGAGGCTAATAAAACACCAAATAACCCAAAGTAAGCAAATGTCTGAATAAAGTAATTGTGAAGATTAACATTGTTAAGATTTATAGTCTTGTAGTACGGGTGTTCCATAATAGGTACAATTTCATTAATGGGCATTCCAAATATAATCTGATTATTAGAATAAGAATCCGATATTGTTGTTTGCCAAATCATCAACCGCCAATCTATATCAGTGTCGGAAGACCTAATTAAATTATCATCTAGATAAAACAATTTATCAGGAATAATTTTCTTCTCCATCGAAGTAATTGTCAAATTAGTGTTTGTGATATCTGTAATCTCTATCGAAGTTTTACTTAGATTAAAAAGTGTAAAAACAACCAGTAGGATTGAAAAAATAATTAATAAATATAATATTTTATTATTAATTTTTATTTTTTTATATACAACGCTTATGCTGAATACAAGAAATGCAAACAAAATAGAATAAGTACTTCCAGTACTCAGAAAGAAAAATTTTGGTAAATATAAAGAAGTAAAAATAACAAATATCAATAAGAATGTTCTAAATTTAGTAAATCTGTAAGAAAAATAAATAGTTAAAGCATAAATTGCAAATAAATCTGAGGCTTTTGTAAAGTCAAATTTATCAGAGTAAGTATTAAAGAAATCCAAAATAAAATCTGGATAATATAAAAAATTTAAAACATAAAGAATAGATAGAGAACCAACTAGTGAAGCTGTTATTTTTTCATGACTTAATTTTGACTCTTTGGCCAAAACATAAATAGACATTGCCCAAAAGGTAGAGCTAAATCTAAAAAAATTAAAATTTTCTATTTCAAAAATTACATAGAATAATTTTAAATAAAATATTAATAGAAATAATATTAATATTTTTTGTAAGGACCTGTCTTTATTTTTTATAGAATAAAAATGAAATAATATTACTTGGAAAAGAACTAATATTTCGCCAATTCTAAAATCTAAGATTCCTACACCTGTAAAATTCCTTCCAAATATTAGGAGTAAAATAAAAGTAACAAATAGTATATTCTGTAACAAATTATCAATAATAATCTTTGTTTTTAAATTCACTCGCCACCTTGTTTATTGTTATTTATTTTAAATATATACATAGTGTAAGCTTCATCATCTCTTTGAATTATTTCAACAATATCTAATTTTTCTTTTATTTTTAACAATGGATTTATTCTTAATTCATAAAACCACTTTGGATCACCTGGTGTTTGGTATGGATAAAAATTTGTTACTACAAAATCGAGATTGTTAACAATGTATGTTTCAAGTGTATCTTTTTTATTCATTTCGATAATATCATTGTGACTAACTAGACCTTCTAGGTTTACTACCGAGTTATCAGAATAGTAACCGATATGCCCTGCCGCCCATGTTCCTATTACAATGTTTTCATAAGAATTCAGATAATTCGCCGTGTCACTATATACTTTTGCCCACTGAGAAGGTGGAGATGACACATAAATGTATGAATTAATTAAAACGAACATTGATAATATTACCTTTATTAATTTGTTACTATTCACAAGAACTTCAATCAAAGTAAATATAAATATGGAAATTACAAAATAGTTATACCAATCATGAACTAGCCAAATAACAGAAGTTAAGCTGAGGAAAGTAAGATGAATAATTGCAACCAACCAGAGACTGTTGATATCCAATTTTTTAATTTTAGTATTTTTCATTAAGTTAAAAATAAAAATTGGAAATACAACCATTAGAAATGGAATAATTCTTCTGATAGGTATCTCTCCAAAAGAATTATAAGCTGAGGTATACTGTATTCCTGAGAAGAGAAGTTTGTTTATATTAGCAATGTAAACTGGCAGGAACTCAATCTTATTTTTTGCATAAAACAAAGTACAATTTAAATTTTCTATTTCACAGCTATTTAAATGATCTTTATAATCTAACTCATGCCAATAATTTTTAACAGAACTACTTGTTGATAAATTATCAAAACCCATACCTATCAAAAAATTAAATGAAATTATTACAATTACAACAATTAGAAATGCTGTTATAAATTGTTTCAAGTAATGAAGATTTTTTTTCTTATAAGTAATTAATAAAACAATTAGAAAAATAATAATTATTGAGTCATACCGTGTAAGCAAAATTAAAAATATTATGAAAACAGATTTTGAGTAGTCTTTTGAAAGAAAAACTTTTTTTATATATAAATTAAACAGCAAAATTATTAATCCTGTTTCCATGCCATTAATGAAAAAAGGTAAAAACATAAGGTGAACACTAAAAATAAGAACCTTATCTAAGGTATTCTTTGAGTAAATACTGTCTATAGATTTAAAACTTAAATAAAAAATAATACCTTGAATTAGAATTGCTATTTGAGCTAATTCTAAATACGAATTTGTGAAAGTTTGAAATACAAAACCAAAAAAAATTAGCACAACTAGCCATAGTAAATGAAAACCATTGGTGTTGTTTATATTGTCAAATGTAAAGCTTTTAGTATTAATAAAGTTATTTGCAATTTCAAAATAATAATATGAATCATCATGAAAAAACTTATGAGAGAGAAGAGACGCATCTAAATTACCAATTCCATATATTGAAATTAAGAGTAATATTATTTTAAAATAGAAATTTTTATATTTTTTTATATATTGATTGAACATTTAATAAAAAGTCTACCTCCTTTTAAAAGAATATTAATTTCTGTAATAAATTTTTATATAGACAACTTAGATTGTTTGTAATAAACCGTTTGGTAGTGCTATTTAGTTCGATGTGGCCCTCAGTAACGAGCGAATAATGATAATTCATCAAGGTTTGCTTACACAGTTCATGAGCATCCTCTCTAATAAGTTAAAAATGCTTACTACATTGCTCCAAAAAGGTCTGGTTCTACTTTTAAAGGAAATCCAAAAGTTATAGAAGATTACTCAGTCAGTGAGGGAAATTTAGATAATTTTCATACCTTAATTAAAAAAAACTTTCTTTAAAAAGTTTATAAAAATATATAAAGTGATTAGTCACTATTATTGAAATGAATGAAAAAAAAATTAATCAGCATATTGAAAACAAATTTTAGCTTTGCCCTTCCTTTTTATTACAAAATTAGATTTGTTGTTAGAGCTTTGTATCTTAAGGAACCAAGAGCTCATCTTTTATGGATTTTAAGACGTGGAGATAAAACTTCTCATAAGAATTACAATTTACAAACTGACTCAATATTTTTTGATGTAGGTGGTTTTGAAGGTGAGTATACAGAAAAAATTGTAAATGAATATGGCTGTAAATCTTATATATTTGAACCGCATCCAGTATATTTTAAAAAAATTCAAAAAAGATTTTCAAATAACAATAATGTACATGTACTTAACTATGGCTTAGGCGCTAAAACAGAAAATTTATTCCTAACAGATGACTCCGAGAGTTCAAAAGTAACTGATAAAAAAACAGAATTATTAATAATAGTTCGAGATATTATTGAAGTAATAAAAGAATTAGATATTAAGAAAATAGACTTATTGAAGTTAAACATTGAAGGTATGGAGTATGCTTTACTTGAGAACTTAATTGAAACTCAAGAAATTGATAAGATTGATAAATTAAAAATTCAGTTTCATGAAAATGTACCTAATGCTGAGCAGCGAAGAAAAGATATTAGAAAAAAATTAGGGAAAACACATAAAGAAATATGGTCATACTACATGGTCTGGGAACGATGGGATAAGTTGATCTAAAGTATAAATCTAATTAAAAATGATAAGAAGAGATATTCAACTATATAGAGCTTTAGCTGTTATAGCAGTAATTATTTATCATTTCAATGAAGCGTTACTACCCTTTGGATATCTAGGGGTTGACTTATTTTTCGTTATAAGTGGGTTTTTAATTACCAAGCAACTTTTAGAACTAAGTAACAAAAAAAAATTAAAATTATCTGTCTTTTATTTCAAAAGATTTAAAAGAATACTCCCATCTCTTGCAACAAGCACTATTTTTACATTAACTATAGGTTTCTACAACTTGTCAATTGAACATTTTTATGAACTATTACGAGGTATCAAATATTCTTATCTTTTTGTAGGCAATATCTTTTTCTCGCAAACTATGGATTACTTCACAATAGATTCAAAAAGAAACTTAATTATTAATCTTTGGAGTTTAAGTGTTGAAGAACAATTTTATATATTATTTCCTTTAATTATAATAATTGGAGGTAAATTATTTAAAAGCAAATATCAGTATCAATTCTTTCTAATATTATTTTTACTGAGCCTCTTTGGTTTAAGTGAAGCTATTTACACCAAGCTATCTCTATCAAAAATATTTTTTTCTTTTGATAATTATTTATTCTATAGTCCATTTTCAAGAGCGTTTCAATTTTTAACAGGTTCGCTAGCTGCTTCAATTACATCTAGAAAAATATTAAGATTTTCAAAGTATAATAGATTTTTCTTAGTTGCCTTACTCCCAACTCTCTATTTTGAATTATTATCTTTTAATCAGATTTTGATAACTTTATTAGCTTTCTTTCTAATGATAAATCAGTTCGAATTAAGTGACAGAAAAATAAATACTGTATTTGTTCATATAGGGAATATCTCCTTTTCGCTATATCTTTTCCATCAACCAATACTTGCAGGTATAAGAAATCATATTTTTTATGCCAATGTAAACTCTGAAAGCTTTATAAGTTTGAAAAATATACCGTTTGTAATATCTGTATTATTTCTAATTTATTTAATTTCCTTAATTAATTATTTACTAATTGAGCAGACTTACAGAAAAGTTTCACTTTTTTCATTTTCTAGTTTTAAGTTTATCTTGTTATCATCTGTTATCATCTTAAGTTTTACGATATATCCAAAAAATTTAGTTAGTTTTTTCAATAAAACCACTTTTAATATTGAAGCGGTAGATCAGACTTATAGAACTAAACCGGGTACTAATTATTTAATTAATAAAAATAATCAGATGTGCATAGATCAAGATTCGATTACATCTGCATGTAGATTTGGCACGGGAAAGAAACATATATATATATTGGGGGATTCCAGTATTTCATCATTGGTAAGTGGCTTTCTTGACACAGAAACATTAAAAGATTTTACAATCTATGAATATACAAAATCAGGTTGTTATCCAGTTATAAATATATGCAGTTTTAAACCAAACACTACTTTTTATACTGATGCACTATCAATATCTGATTCAATAATTTTAATGGGAGGTGTTTTCAAAGATGAGTTTGGAAATGTTGGAGAACAGAACTTGAAAGAGACAACTAATTTACTGATTTCAAATAATAATAAAGTTATTTTATTAGGGTATATGCCATCTCCAAAATTTGATGAGTTAATGTATTACAAAAAAACTTCTAGTTTAATAGTTTCAAAAAATTCACTTCATTTTCAAAATGAGTATCAAAGTTATTTAAAATTTGATAACGTTATAAATGATTCTGAATTGTTAAATGATCCTAATTTTCATTATGTAGAAATTTTTAATGCATTTTGTAGAACTAACACATGCGACTATACAGAAAATGGCAATTACTTTTTTATTGATGGCGTTCACCTTTCTCATTATGGAGCAAAAGCTATTGTTGATAGGACCAACTTAAAAAACCTTCTATTAAATAATTAGTAATTTACGGCATAAGAAACTCTTTAGTAATATTTAATTAAATATATTATTTTAATTACAAAAAATAATATATAACGGTAACTATTTATATCCTTAATTTAGAATATACTATTATGGCCAGAGCTTTAACTCATATTCACGATGTATTTCGCCTTGCAAATTTTCAGTACAAAGCTGAGCATAGAAAAAAGTTCTTTGGAATTTTATGGAAATATCTAAATCCAGTCATATTTATGGGGATATACACCTTAATATTTTCAGCTATACAACAGGAAGGTAACAGAGGTTATGTAATTACACTAGGAATACTAATTTTCTCTGGGATAACTAATTCAATGAACGGTGCTACTGAATGGATTTACAACCATGCTCTTATAAACTTTATTACAGTTAAAAATGCACTTTTAAAATTATTTCTGTCAAAAGTACTCTTTAACTTTTTACCTGTATTTTATTTATTACCAGTTATTGTAGCAATCCAATCAATTTTCTTTAATATTGATTATAAATTTACGATTTTAGACAGTATCAGAATATTAATTTTTGTAGCCTTAATTAATATATTATGTTTGTTTTATACCTACATTATTTGTATTCCAACAACAATATTATCAAAAAAATTTATTGACCTTCAAGACCTAGTACCTCACGTATTAAGAGTAGCCTTATACCTAAGTCCAATCTTGTGGGTCGCTGAAAGTAGTAATATCTTTATTGATACATTTATTAAACTTGCTAATCCATTTTATTTTATTTTTGACTTATTAAATTTCGTAATTGATAAAGATTACAGCCTTAACATGATTAGCTTCATCTTCCCATTTTTAATCTTGTCTTTTTCCTATTATTTTTTCCTCTACGATTCAAAATATAAAGCAAAAATTAGAGATTTAATATTATATGAGTAATAAATACAGTGTAGAACTAGACAATTGTAGTTTTAGTTATAAAAGTAGACCCAAGTTTTCTTTAAAAAGATCAACCTCTATTGACCAGAATGAAGAGCAATCAGTTTTAAAGAATATAGATTTAAAATTAGAAAATAATAAAATATATGGAGTAATAGGTAAGAACGGTTCGGGAAAGTCTACTTTATTGAGACTAATATTTGATTATTATCAACCATCAACCGGAATAATAAGTCGAAATTTTAAAAGTGGCAAACTACTAGATATCCCAAACACATACCAAGATGATCTTAACTCTATCGACAACTTAGAGGCTTTACAAATACTTGAAGATGACCGAGAAAGTTTAAATAAGTTAGAGAGAGTGAAAGAAATATCTAGATTAACAAAAAATGAGTTAGAGGTACCAATTAGCCACCTATCAAAAGGAACTCAGTCAAAAGTTAGATTTGGGCTAACTTTAGCTTTTATAGAAAATATAGACTTCCTTGGATTAGATGAATTTTTTAATTTTGGAGACTTAGAATTTCAAGAAAATGCAACTAAGTATTTAAAAAATGAAATAGATAATCTAGGATCTGCAATTATAACTTCTCATTCAAACTCATTAATTGAGCGTATTTGTGACTTAGTGATATTAATTCATGAAGGAGAAGTACTTGATATAGCTGAGTCATCTAAAGTTTTAAGAAAATATAAAAAATTAATATTATAAAAGGAAGAATTAATCAATGATATTTGGAGTAGTTTTCGATGTGGTATTATTCAACTAAGGAGTCATTAAAAAATTTTCCAAGAATTTTTCTTTTTGTAGTTTTAAGTTTTATTCAAAAAGCCAATAGCAAAGCCTATAAAAGCTATTCATTTCTGGGTGATTTTGATTCTGAAATTTCTAATTATTATTTTCTAAAAAATATACAAATTTGTAAGTCTAATAATAAAAAAAATTGTGATTGTTTAATTTTGATAAATGAATTTAATTACAAGAAAATCTTTTCCAATATTCTTCAAATTAAAAGAATGCGTATTGTGGGTATAAACTTTTTTGGACATTACGGAATCAATATGCTAATCAATACAGGATACTTCGATTTTTCAACTGCTACTGAAAGAGACTCTTATAAAGATCTCTCATTTACGAACTATCAAGAATTGAAAACTCTTATTAATAATCAAGATGTACACGTTCTTGGTAACGCTCCAGAATTTTCAAAAATAATAGAAAATCTAACTTCACAACCTCTTTTTATATGCAATGATTCAATTAATATTATCGATAAAATAAATTCTCCCTTAATAGTCGTATCATTTGCTGATCCTCTTTTTCATTTTTCTTATGATCAATATTCTTTAGAATTTATTAAGAGAATTAAAAAAATTGAAAATAAGATAGATTTCATCATTGTTCCATCTAATGCATTACCTATTATTAAAAAAGCTGGAATTAAAACTAAATTTATAGGAGTAACGTCTAGCAAAAAACTTAAAGTTAATTTTATGACTAAAGAAAATAAAATTTATACAAAAAATACTCACAACGTAATGACCCAATATATGTTGCCATTGGCATGTAGCCTGACTGATAATATTTATCTAGGAGCCGTAAGTTTTCAAATAGAAAAAGATCTAAACTCTGTGTGGGATTATGATCAAAAAATGATGAATGAAAAAAATAAAAATTATGCATTCGATTATTCATTTTTTAGAGATAGAGATTTCAAGAGATATTACAGATATCACAATAAAATGCTAAATAAGATAATCAAAACAGACAAGAAAATAAACATTTATGAACATTATTAGTCTTGAGAGCGACAAATTAATTGTTAAAGTAAGTCCTTTATTGGGTGGTAGAGTAGATTCAATTATTTACAAACCAACCCAAAAAAATTGGGTGTGGAAAAATACTCATTTAAAAGATGAACCAGTTTCTAAATATTTAAACTACGATGATAATTGGCAAGGAGGCTGGGAAGAACTTTATCCCAATGATGCAATAGAGAACTTTAGTTGGGGAAAGGGGTTAGATCATGGAGAATTATGGTCAGCATCATGGAATATTGATTTTATAAATACTCATCAGGTGAAGCTGTCAACTAAAAACCTTGACTCAGGTACAGTCTTTTATAAATCAATAAATATAAAAGAAAATACAATTAAAGTCGACTATAAAGCAGATATAAAATTCATAGACCACTTTTTATTCAAACTACATCTAGCAGTGCCTATTGATGAAAATACACAAGTAATTTGTGATTTTCAAAAAATCGAAAAAGTAGATCAAAACTTTGGGAACATACTAGAAAATGACAAAAAGTTCTTTAAGTTAAAAAAAAATTCAGGAGATTTTGATTTTGCGTATATTGATTTGAATAAAAAAGGAGTGATTATTAAAGATTCCCTTAACAATTCTATGAAGTTAAATTATGGAGAGGAAAACTTAAAATATTTTTGGATATTTCAATCCCAAGGGGGGTGGCGGGGTCATAATGTATTAGTGTTGGAGCCATCTTCTAATAGTAAAAAATATTTATTGGATGCGGCAAAAGAAAAAAAAGTATTAAAAGGGCCATTAAAATTTAATTGCAATTATTCAGTAGAGTTTGATAATGATTAATTCTTCAATGCCTAAAGTTTCTCTATTGATCAGGAGCTATAACGAGTTAAGTAATTTAAAAATTCTACTCCCTATTCTAGATAAGCAAAAATATGATAATTTCCAAGTCATATATCTAGACTCAGGTAGTACTGATAAGTCTTTAGATTTTGTAAAAAATTATAACTCTAAGTTTGAAATAATTATTGAGACAATTAAAAAAGAAAACTTTACATATGGTGGTGCATTAAATCAATGTGCAGAACTAGCTGAAGGAAGTGATTATCTAATTTCTTTGTCTGCACATTGTTTTCCGACTGATAGTAGCTTTATTAATAACTACGTTATGATCTTTCAAGAAACAGGTGCAAGTATTGTCTTTGGAAGACAAATTGGTTACAAGCATTCTTCGATTTCAGAAGCCTCTCACTTAAATAATTGGTTCAAAAAAGACTATGCAGTGAAAGATTATCCTTTTAGTAACAATGGTAATGCTGGATATCCCTATCAATTCTGGCAACAGAGTAAATTTGACTCAACATTACCAGGGTGTGAAGATATAGAAATAGCTAGAAGAGCGTTAGAAAATAATAAAACAATAGTTTACGGTAAAAATATATGTGTTGAGCATTTTCATGAAGAAAACAACACACAAATATACAGACGTTTTTATAGGGAAGCCGTTGCCATAAGTTATATTTTTTCAGAAACTTTTAGCCTCAGCATTTCTCAGTGTTTTAAAAAAATTATATTAGACATAAAAGATGCGCGTAATTTTCGAATATTAAATCCTAATTTCAGGAAGAGTTATAACCTTGGTATTATTAATTATTTCTTCTTTAAAAACATTGCTCAATATATTGCTTTAAAAAAGAAAAATAGTGATAAATTATTAAGTACTGAAGACCCAACTGAAAATTCAGACCGTGAATTCTTTAATAGGTACTTTCTTAATCAGTAGCTAATTTTAACAGTACACCACCATCAATTTGAAGTATAGATTTGTTCATCAAACTTGAATACTTTGTATGTATGTCAAATATTAAACTAGCTATTTCATCTGGCTGCAAGATTTTTTTTGCTGGGATTGAATTTATTAAACTTTCAATATTCACAACATTTTTTTTCAACATTTCAGTATTTACAGCACCCAACCTTAATAAAGTTATTCTTTCTGGATTTTCCTCAAGGCTCATCATTTTGAACACTGACTCTAATAAACTTTTTGATAGGGCATATTTATTACTTTGCATATTAGAAGATACTCCATGTATCGATGAAATTAGAACTAATGAAGTATTTTGATTCATATTCTTTTTCAAATAGTTATACATATCAAGATTTGATAGTGCATTTATTTTAAGATATTCAGTTAAGTTATATTTACTAATTTCCTCAATAGAGTTCCCAATTGCATGACAAAATGTTATAGAATCAATATTTTTTTTGTTTACAATATTTCCCAAATCTTCAAAAGTGTTTTCTAAAAAATCTAGAGTTAAGTCACAAGTATCAGAAGGAACTTTGTCTATACCCAATACAGGCAGTTTGTTATCTAAAAATAGTTTGTAGACTGATTTTCCAAGTCCTCCAGACGATCCAGTGATAATATTCATATGATTGATTCTAGTATTTCTAGTATTTCGTTATTTACACTTATAGTAGCTTGTTTAGTATTTGAAGCATTATGACAAGTAATTATTACATTGTCGAATAATAAAAGTTTATTATTCGAATCTATAGGTTCTTCTTCTAAAACATCTAATCCAGCACCAGATATCAAACTTTCATTTAATGCTCTGATTAGATTTTTCTCATTAATAATCTTGCCTCTAGATATATTAATTAAAATTGCAGAAGGTGACATCATTTTTAGCGTATTAAAGTCCACAATACCCTTATTTTCAGCTGTTAACTCGGAGGCAATAATAACAATATCTGAGGTTTGGAATAATTCATCATATTCAACCTGGAAATAATCGTTATTAATTTTTTTTATGTCATAAAATTTTATCTTAGTATTAAATGGCTCAACTAGTTTTGATAAATTATTAGCTACATCACCAAAACCATAAAATCCAATATTTTTGTTGAACAAGGACAAGTTTTCTTCTTTTGACCATATGTTCTTTTTTATCATTTGTGTATTTTGATTAAGGTTTTTTAGTAGACCTAGTATTAAAGCTAAACCATGTTCAGCAACAAATTGAGCAATATTTCCAGGTGAGTTGAATAAATCTATTCCATAATCTGTACAATACTTTTTATCAATATTGTCTATTCCCTTCCCCCATTTAATAATCGTTTTTAGATTAAGCGCATTTTCTAGAAAATCTGAGTTTACTTGATCATCACCGACTATCAAGAGTTCATGCTCGTCATAGATACTTCTTAACTCAACTGAATCAAAACCCTGTTTTGTTGGATATATATAATCAACATCATGATTATTTTCATCAAAAAATTTAGTAAATAATGTTTCTGACTCAACGACTCGGGGACATGTAATTAATACTTTCAAAACTATTTGATTAAATTCTGAACAAGCTTTGTTGATAATAGCCAATCGTCTTCAGTGTCAATATCGATTGACTCCAGTTTTGGAGTAATAAATGGTCTTGAATCTTTATTAATCCTATTTCTATTTTGTAAAAAATCTTTTTTAGAAAAAATATAAATTAAAGAATTTTCTTCATAAAGTGGATCTAAGTTTTGTGTTTTCAAAAGAACTCCAGGGTCGTGATTTATTGGTTTTAGATCAGAAGTGTAAAATCGACTCTGATATTCTGAAACGCTAAACACACTAGTTTTTTCTAAGGAGTAAGATTTTATTGCATTTTCAATAGTTCCAGCTTTAAGGAATGGATTTGTCACATGAGTATTAAGAATAATTTCATTTACACATGAGCCTAAAGAACTTAGAATTATTTTGTTCATCGGAACATCATGACCTTTTAGTTCATCTTCTCTTTCAATCACAATAATCTTATTGCCATACTTACTATTTAGTTGTTTAATTAATTCTTTGCCATCAGCATTAATTACAATTTCAGAAATTTGACCAACAGAAAGCAATGTATCAATAATCCAACAGAATAAAGGTTGACCACCCAGTATTCTTAGGTTTTTATTTTCAACTCTTTCTGATATCTCTTTTATTCCAATTACAGCTGTTATCACAATTCTCCTTAAGAATTTCTATATTTCTTATTCTAATAGTGAATTTAATAAATTTTAGGAATTGAATACTACAGATGAATGGAAATGAAATATTCTATCTTGTCCAGCCTTAGTTATTGGTTTTATTGATTGACTTGTAATCACAAAAACCTAACATATAAATATAAGATTAATGATATACAACATTCTTAAATTAATGCGGGTAGAGCAGTGGACGAAAAACCTGCTTATATTCTTAGTACCAATATCTGCATCTCAACTTGAAACGTCAGATATTTATAATTTAAGTATCATATTCATTGGTTTTTCACTGATAGTTTCAGCTGGTTATATCATCAACGATATTCTTGATATAGAATCTGACAGAGCTCATTATATTAAAAGAAATAGGATTCTCGCAGCAAATAAAATCTCAATAGAAAAAGGTAAATTAATTTCTCTAATTATTTTTTTGTGTGGATGCGTTATATTGTCTTTTGTAAATATTACAATACTGTTCTCAAGCATTGTATACCTAATTTTAAGTATCTTATATTCAAAATATATGAAATACACAAAATTTTTAGATATTAGTTTAATTTCAGTATTTTTTGTCTACAGGGCTTACTTAGGTTCACTCGGAACAGAAATATACATATCTAGATATTTGCTCTTAGTAATTCTTTTTTCGAGTTTGGCGTTAGTGACCGGAAAAAAATTATCAATACTTCTTGATAAAAATCTTATTAACTCCAAAGTTAAGGATTCAATTGATAAAAATTATAATTCTGAATTTTTAAAAAAAACTATCCAGGCGGCACTATTTTTAACAGTAGTTACCTATAACTTTTGGATATTTTTTAGCTTGAACGATCTAAAAGTTATATTTGTTTTTTCAAATCTGTTTTTAGTATTGTTTTCAGTAAAATTTTATAATTTAAGTCTATTTTCCGAAACAGAAGACTTTATATCAAGCTTAAAGATAAATAAAGTATTACTTTCTAGCTTTATATTCTTCATCTTGCTTACATTATTAGGAATATTCTTTTAAATTAAGAATATGAATAATTATGTCATTATTGGATCTGGATCAGAGATTAGTCAAAGCTTTCAAAATTTACTTTACGAAAAAGATCAAACATTCTTTACTATTTCACGAACTAAAAACATAAACCAAAATCATCTAGTTGTTGATGATTATTTAAGAGATAGAGAAAAAATATTAGAATTCATAAATGAAATAATAAACCCTACAATTATATTTTTCAATGGTTTTTTAGCTGAGAATAGAGGTACCTATAGTCCTAAATTAAATGAAATAGAAATAACAGATTATGTTAATTTTCAGATTCCTTACTTTTTATCAAAAGAAATTTCTAATCAGATTGACGCAAAAAAGTTTATATATATTTCATCAATTGCATCAGTACGCCCACGATATAAAAATTATATCTATGGCTTATCAAAAAATAAACTAGAGAAATCAATCAGATTTTTAAACCTAAGCTCTTATTTAATAATTCGTTTTGGGAAAGTTGAAACAAAGATGTCAAAAGATCATAAAACGGCACCATTCACTGTTAGCTGTGACCGGGCAGCAAAAATAATTATGCATAAAATTAATAAAAAAGGAGTTGTTCACGCAAATTTAGGTATCTATTTTTCAAGAATTTTATTAAAAATTTTGCCACAAAAAATAGTGGATAGATTCTAAAATTAAATAAATTACTAATTTTCATACCTAAGTTAAGTATAAAAACTAAATATTGTAGTTTGATTATTATGATTATATGAAGAAAATTTTTTCTTGGGGAAATTTACCATTTAATAAAGATATTGAAATTTTAGAATACGATGAAAATTCTTTTAGTAGTAATGAAAAAAATATACTCACATACGGAAATGGAAAAAGTTACGGTGACGTATGCCTGAATACCACATTACTTAGTCTTGAGAAGCAAGATAAATTAATTGAAATAGATGAAGCTAATAACTTATTGACCTGTTCTTCAAATTTGACAGTTAAAGAAGTTTTAAATGATATTGTTCCCAGGGGATATTTCCTTCCTGTTGTGGCAGGCACACAAAATATTACTATCGGTGGAGCAATAGCAAACGATATACACGGTAAGAATCATCATATTTCAGGATCTATAGGTAACTTTATAAGAAGTATAAAACTTCATCGGTCAGACAAAGGCATAATTTTTTGTGATGTGAATAACTACCAATCACTTTTTGAATCTACTATTGGAGGATTAGGACTGACAGGTACGATTATCTCTGCAACGATTGAACTTAAAAAAATTGATTCTATATTTATTGATACAGTAAGCAAAAAGTTCAATACATTCGGTGAATTTTTAGAGTTGAATAATAATTTTGAAAAAAAATATGAATACTGTGTTGGATGGGTTGATTTAGTTAACTTAAGACAAGATAGTTTCAGAGGAGTAATGTTGGCAGGAAATCATTCTGAAGGTGATAATGAGAAGTTTACTATGCCTTTAAAGAATCGTGCTGTCTCCCTTTTTTTTACGCCACCTTTTTCACTTGTTAACAAATTTACAATTAAAATTCTCAATCAACTTTATTTTTTAATAAATAAAAAAGATAAAAGTACCAAAAAAAAGTACACAAGTTTTTTCTTCCCGTTGGATGTCATTAGGGATTGGAATATAGCATATGGAAAGAATGGTTTTTACCAATACCAATTTGTTATTCCGAATAGAAATGCTGAATCCTTTTTTTCTCAATTTCTAAAAATTTTAAATAACACTAAGGAGCTACCAACTTTAACTGTCCTAAAAAATTTTGGAGCAAGTAAACCAATTGGAAAGTTATCTTTTCCTAGGGAGGGGGTTACTTTAGCTATCGATTTTCCAAACAAGGGACAAACTACTCTAGACTTCATGGAAATATTGGATGAGTTAGTTATGTCAAATGATGGAGCCCTTTATCCTGCTAAAGATGCAAGAATGTCAAAAACAGTATTTGAAAAAAGCTTCCCGAACAAAGTTAATTTTGAAAAAGATATAGACCCAAAATTCTCATCTTTTTTCTGGGAGAGAGTTAAGTAAGACTGATTTTTATTAGATTAAAAAACAGTTTAAGTAATTAATTCATTTCAAAAGAAAAATATTTAATTCAGAAATAATATGATTAATTAGTAATTTATTTCCTTCAACTGTAAGGTGATTGTCATCTGAGTAATATAAATCAAATTCTTTTGATGCGTAACATTTATTTTCCTCCTGAGAGCATAAAACATCTTCTGGAAAGATTCTTAATAGATTTTCTGTGTCAATATTGTTTAAAAACTCCTTTGTAGGGTTGATATATTCGATCCAGTTTGAGAGTTCTATAGTAATATCACTTCCCCAATTGACTTTTTTAAATATATAGCTTTCAGCAATATTCATTGGGTAAGTTGGCACCGGGTCAACAATAATAAATTTTTCTGCATAATTAGAAATTTTCATCATACGTTTGTAAAAAACATCTTCAAAGTCACAGTTGTCACATTTAACTTCATTCCCCCCTTTAGTTTCGTTAAGCCATGTATCGTATCTTCCAATAGCTAAAACAATGTATGGTTCTTCATTTAATATTTGAATAAAGTTATCAAAATGTTCGTCGCTACAAACAAAAACATCGCCAACTATATCAGTTTGTGCTGATAAGAGACATCTTCCTTCAGGGTTCATGATGTATCGAACATTGAATTGACACGATAAATTTTTAAACTCATTAACTAATGTATACGTGAATGTATTAATATGAGAATCACCAATAATTAATAAATTATCTTTGTTCTTGACCTCACTACAGAAGTTATTGAATTCAGTTAATTCAGTTGGGTTTGTATATAGATTATTATTTCTCGCGTAAGATAAAACATTTTCTGGAACATAATCATACCTAAATTTATAGCCGTCAGTCCGATTTGAAACATTAATAAATAATAAAATTAAAATTATTGAGCCAACTAAGAAAAAACTTAGTTTCTTTAAACTCGCTTTTTGGAAATATATCTCAACATATTTCCAACTTATGAAAGATAATATCACAAGTAACAATAATAGAATGAAATCAAAAATTGGGGATACTTCAAGATCATACCGTAATTTACCTATTTTTAAATATGCAAAGAAAGGTTGATGTAATAAGTACAGCGAGTATGAAATTACTCCAAAAAATTTTAAAAACTTGTTTTCTAGTACGTCCTGGATAAATGTTTTATCTTTGGATAAAAGTATTAGGCTCACTCCGAATACTGCAACTAGTTTTGGCTCTAAAGAATTAAGAGTAAGCATATTATCATCAAAATAAAATAAAGAAAATAATGTAAATGTAATACCAATTTTTTCAGAATGGCGGAGATTTAGCTTTTGACTTAAAATCATCACTAAACCTCCTATTAGAAGTTCCCAAGCTCTAAATTGAATTTGATAAAATTTAGTAAGATAACTTGTCGTAGAATTCAGATATATAGAATATAAAAAGGCAGCTGATAGCAATAATAAAAAATATTTTTTCATTCTATAAATAACAAAACAAAAGAGAGGAAACAATATATAGAACTGTTCTTCTACTGCTAAGCTCCATGTGTGAAGCAAGGGCATAAAACTAGTTGACTCGGCATTATAAAAGTCTAAATTTTGAAAATATAAGTTTGCATAGAAGAAAATAGAAGAAAATGCTGAGTCAACATATTCTGCCATTGCTTTTGGTGTTAAAAGCCAATAAGCAAATGGTATTGTTATTAGAATAGTCGAAGTCAAAGCTGGAAGTATTCTTCTGATTCTTCGTATATAAAATATTTTAAAAGAGAATTTTTCTTCATTAAGTTCAGATAATATGATGTTCGTTATCAGGTAACCTGATAAAACGAAAAACATATCTACTCCTAACCATCCTCCCTTAAATAAAGTAAAATCTGCATGATAAAAAACTACTGATAGTACTGCGATGGCTCTTAGTCCGGTTATATCATTTCTAAATGAGATTCTTCTAACATTGGATATATCTATTTTTTTAAAAATGTTAATCACTTTTAAGATTGTAGTAGTTTTGACTTTAAAAGTATTAACTGTAAAGAGACTGTTCTTATTTAAGAATTAAACCCTAATCAATTATTTTCTTTTCTATTAAAAAAGCAGGTCTCTTTTTAGTCTCATAGAAAATTTTTGAAACATACTGACCAACTACACTTAGTGAAAACAGCTGTATGCCGCTTATAAAAAGTAGTATGGCTAATGTTAAGTTTATCTGAGCTAATTTTCCATTACTTAATAGGGAATTTAATAACCCAAATAAAGTATAAAAGATTGTTGTGATAGAAAGAACTATTCCAACCCCACCAATTAAATTTAGAGGTAGTGTTGAAAAGCTTAATATGCCATCAATAGAAAGATTAAATAACTGTCTGAATGACATTTTTGAACTACCATACTTTCTTTCATTTTTCACTACATCGATATAGGTAACTTCAGATCCCATGAAAGCACGTAATCCTATTAAAAATTTATTCACCTCTGGTAAGTCTGAGAGTTTTTGAACAATTGATGAATCAATTAATGAGTAGTGGCCAACATCTCTGGGAATAGTAAATTGTGTAAACTTATTTTGTATCCGGAAATATATCTTTGTATATATCTTTTTTAAAAATTCACCCTTTCTTCTAATTTTTCGTGCCAAAACAACTTTATATCCCACTTCCCATTCACGTATAAGATCGTTTATGTATTTTGGATCATCTTGAAAATCTGCATCAATAACAATTACAAAATCTTCTTCGTTGTTCTCTAGCCCAGCAAAAATCGCACCTTGGTGTCCAAAATTTCTAGATAACTTAATTTTCCTGAAGGTTGCTTCAGTAGATTTAAGAGTTTCTATAATTTTCCAACTATCATCCACAGATCCATCATCAACCAATGTAATTGTAAAATTATATTTTTTAGTAGGGATTGCATCCAAAACTAACGAACAGAACTCATTGATACCACTACTTTCATTAAATACAGGTATTAATATATTCCCTTTTTTTTTCATAAATTTAAAATTCTCTTTTCTATATATAATTATATGTGATGAAAAATAATAAAAATCTAAAAAACTTTTCTCATTTCGCTTTATTAGTTGTAATTGTTATTTTTTTATTGAATATTAAAAATATCTTTATTAAATTAAACTATATTTATTTATTTGTCGATGAAAGACAACTGATAGATGATATTTATAATGTTTTCTTTCTGAATGACGAGTTTCAAAGATTCTCAAATATCGATAATCAGTTTGTAAGTAAAGTATTAATATTTTTTTCTGAAATATTAATTGGAGGCAACCTGGACTATGGAAGATTGTGGAACAACCTATTTGTTTTTATTTGTGCTCCTTTTTTTGTTATTTCACAATTCGCACCGATAGTTGTAGAACGTTTTTTATTAATTGTTATTCTATATTTCAGTATTTTTTATTTTGCTAGGCACTTTATACCTAAGAAATATCAGAACATATTTGTTTTATTCACATTAAGCGCTCCTGGGATTTTTTATGTTCTTAACCCTCCTAAGCCAGATGTACTTGCTTTGCTGACAATGTTTATAGCTTTTAAATATTTATTAAAAGACAGGAACTACAATCGAGGCTTCATATTTATTGGGATATCTATAGGCATCAAGTTTTCAATGATACTTCTAGGTTTTCTTGTTGGATGTTATTTAATTTATCCACTTAAAAAAATAGATAATTTAGAAAAAATAATAAAGTCTATAATCTATACGTTAACTGGGATAGTGATAGCACAGCCAGCATTGATTATTCCCTATCCACCATTATTTGAAAGAATTATTTCCCAAACTAAAGCTGCTGTCCTCTATAACGAAACAAACATAGGCATATCAAGTAATTCTTTATCGAATATTGATAATTGGCTTTTTTCATTAGAACATATTTTTTCATTAAACCGATATATACTTATTTTTTTCTTTTTACTTTTAATATTCGAATTAATTAATAATTTAATGAAAAAACTGAACCTTAATGAATCTATTTTTCTAATGCTATTCTGCTTCTCATTAATTTTTTACTGTACATTAATCAGTAGAGTATGGATTTATTATTTATTAATACCTTTTATATATTTAAATTGTTATCTCTTTTTAATTCTTGGGAATAAAAAAAGTAAAATAACTAAATTAATACTTTCTTTCTATATTCTTATTTCATTAAATGGATTTATTGCCAATTTAGAATCAGAAATTAACAAGGGTTTTGAAGAAAATACAGAATGGACATCGAATCTTTATAGGTCGCTGGATTTTATTGAGGATGAATACAATCAGATAGATAATCCATATAATTTGGTTTACTGGGATCCAACCTATTATTTTCCAAAGCAAAAACTAACATACAATGCTGATTTCAAGGTTATAGAAAATTGGGATAGTGGAAAAAAATTAGAACCCCTAGACAATAAAGTTGACTTTATAGTAACCCGAGAGAAAATTTTAATAGATACAAAATATTCCCTTAAGACTGTTGGTGATTTATATATATATTTTATTTCAGATCAGTAAAACAACTCACTCTAAAACCTAGTTATTTGTATATAATTTAAATTTAGATGCAAAAAAAATTTATAAAAATCCTTTGTGACCCTATTACTGGTGAAAATCTTGAATTGATAATCGACGAGGAAAATTCTTTTGAAGTTGTAACGGGAAAGCTCATTTCTAATTCAAATACTTATGAAATTACTAATGGTATTCCTAGATTTGTAAAAGACGAAGGATATTCCGATAATTTTGGTTGGCAATGGAACAAATGGGCAAGAGTTCAATTTGAAGATGAAAACGTTGGCGGGCCAATGGAAAACTATTCTAAAAATATGTTTTCTACAATTACAGAATTCGATGAAATGAAGATTAAAAACAAATTAGTTTTAGATATAGGTTGTGGATCTGGGCGTTTTGCAGACATAGTAAATACTATGGGAGGATTATCAATTGCACTTGATTATTCAAATGCAATTGATGCAGCAAAAGAAAATGTGAATAATATGAATGTATTATTTATACAAGGAGACGCTTTAAAGCTACCGATTAAAGATGAAACAATAGATTTTTCATATTCTATAGGTGTACTTCACCACACACCCAACCCAAGAAAAGGTGTTGAGGAAGCATACAGAGTCCTAAAAAAAGATGGGGTTTTTGCCATTAGTGTTTATTCAAAAGAAAGTCTTTACACTTTTAGTAGCGTTACTTTCTGGAGAAAGACCTTTAAAGCGTTATGGCCATTATTTGGGCACTATCCACCCTTAATATATTCAAGAATATTTGGTACGTTAAATCACTATTTAGGATTAGTAAGTAAATATTTAACATATCCTATCCGTGTATTTTTCCCTACGATGGTTTTAAGAGATATAAAGTGGTCTATCTTAGATACATTTGATGCAGTTACTACTAGCTTTCAGTCTGGTCATACTATTTATGAAGTATTTAATTGGTTTAGTAACTTAGGTTTTAAAGAAATTAAGCCTGGTAATTGGAGAGTCAACATTATTGGTCGCAAATAGATAAAATGAATGTTTTGTACATATTTGGATTCCAATATTCTCTTAAACTTTGGAAAAAAACAGGGGCACTAGAAAGAGAATTTAAATTTTTTGAAAAATTATCAGAGGTTGAGAATATTAAATTTACCCTTGTTACTTATGGTGACTTAAGAGATATACACGTATTTGACAAAGATAATGTTAGTGTAATCCCAATATTCTCAATTTTTAAAAAAACAAATTCAAAAATTTTAACTTTTATATTCTCACTTATGCTTCCTTTCAAAGTTAGAAAAAATTTAAAACATATTGATTTAATAAAAACAAACCAACTTACCGGCTGCTGGGTAGGAATTTTATTTAAGATATTATTAAAAAAACCCTTATTTCTTAGAACGGGATATGATGCATATTTATTTAGCAAAAAGGAAAAGAAAAACTATTTTAAAAAACTTTTTTTCTATCAACTAACAAAGATAGCTTTAAAAACATCAGATATTTACTCAGTTACAAGTAATTCAGATTACAAGTTTATTTCAGAAAATTATAATTTTACCAAAAGTAAATTGATTTACAGACCAAACTGGGTGCTTCAAAAGAGTGATATAAAGAATGTTTCTTCTAGAACAAAAAACTTTCTCTCCGTGGGTAGGCTTGAGCCTCAAAAAAATTACCCGTATCTCATTCAATGCTTATCTAATAGTGGTCTGAATATTGATATTCTTGGTGATGGATCTGAAAAAGAAAACTTAGTAAAGTTGGCAAACGAAAATAATGTAAATATAAATTTTCTAAGACAGATTAGCTATTTTGAATTAGATCAATTATTTCAAAATTATAAATTCTTTTTATTACCCTCTAAATTTGAAGGAAACCCAAAAGTTTTGCTTGAAGCAATGAGTAATGGCTGCATTCCAATTGCTTCAAATATAAGTAACCACGAAGAAATTATAATAAATGGTGAAAATGGGCTTCTTTTTTCACTTAATAATTCAAAAAATCTACCCAATATCATAGAAAGCTTGAATGATGAAGAGTATTGTAATGTTTTATCTAAAAATGCAGTAGAATCAGTTACTAGAAAAAATTCTTTTGATACTTCGGTAACTCAGGAAATTAACGACTATAGAGAGTTAACTAATCTTTTTTAATTTATATATCTGAATATCGTTTTCATTTAAAGATTTTTCCAAATCTAAATTAGTAAGTATCCCATTTAAGTGCAGATTTTCATACTGACCAATCCATCCATAAACTTTAAAGGTGTAGAAATTTAAAGAATCATATGACTTTGATAGCTCAACTTTGATTTTTTCAACAGTTTTTTTAAGACCAGGAAAATCTAAATCATCATAGTAAATAATGAACTTTTCATCTAATAAATCTTTATATATATTTTCAAATTCGGAATATACGGCATGTGGTTCATGTAAAGCATCAGAAAAAATAAAATTATATTTATGCGAAGTGCTATTTCTAAAATTTGAATAATCTTCCTTCTTTAAAACGTCACCTTTGAAATACTCTACATTATTATTTTTTTCTTTTTTAAAATACCTTACTTTCAAATCAGGATTGATTTCGTTAATATCATAACTCACTATGTTTGAATCGCTAACAAAGTTCTTAATTTGCAACACATTTTTTAGCACAGAGCATCCAATTTCAAGGTAGTTTAAATTTTCTTTAAAATGATTTAAATATAGGAAGCATATGAAGTCACTATATGTTGGATATTCTTTAATCGGCTTATTTAATTCTTTATAAATTCTTGCTTGTATTCCGTAATCGTTATTATGGTAATTTTCTTTACTCAAAAAATATTTAAAGGAACTTAAATACTCTCTATTTGTTTTGATTATTTTTTCAAACAATATGTTGTTCTTATTTTTATAGAACATCAGCAATCCAAAATTTTCTATTTTTAAATTAATCAATCTATAAAGTCTTGTAATTTTATATCTAATATTTTCAATATTCATCTGGCCTCAGGTTTCTCAGCAACTAGAAAAATATTTTTACCAACGATGCTTTTGAATAGAACATCAACAAATTTAAATGGATTGAATATAAATTTATCATAGAAAGTAACTTTTGACTTACTTAATTCGGGCCGATATTTTATTGCCTTCATGACTAATACACCAACCCAGCCAGTGAAATCAACATATTCTATGTTTAATACTTTAAATCCGGCATTTTCTACTTTTTGCTTAAGATCTTTTTTAGTGTACCTTCTTTTGTGGTTTACCCATTCATCAATGTAGCTCCAGGCTAACATTGATGCTGGTAGATATAAGATTAATTTTCCAGAAGGTTTGAGTGTTCCAAAAAGTAAGTTAATAATTTCTTGATCATTATCAATATGTTCCAATACGTTAAGAGAAATAATATTTTGATATGCCTCATTTTTATTATCAAGATTTGTGATGGTATCAATTTTTTCTTTTTTTAACTTTAGAATTGCTTCAGGATCGACTTCCAAAGCAGTTACCTTTTTCCCATTTAAAATTAATAATTTTGAAAACATTCCATAACCTGCACCAAAGTCAAGTACATTGCCAACAATCAAATTTTTTAAGATCTTATTAAGTACATAATTATTGTAATTGATTGCATGGTCCATTGATTCAAGAGCATTTGTGTCAGATTTTTCCATAGATTTATAATATACTATTTAACTTAATAATTTTAGAAATTCTGTATCAAATTTATCTTTTGTATAGTTATTTAATACAGTAATGTATGCCTCTTCTGCAATATCACTTAAAACAATTTTATTATTGTAATACTTTCTTAATTGCGACACCCAGCTTTCAAGCGAATTTTCTTCTACAAAAATTATATTTTCTTCATTTTTAAAAAGTGATTTATTCCAAAAACCTATTGTATTTGTAATCATTACCGGTGTTTTGTTACACATTGACTGAAGGGCAACACTTTGTCCTGAAGCTACTAATTTATTTCTAATAGGGAGTATTGTGATTCTAGAATTTCTATAAATTTTTAATAACTCTAAATCACTTAAATTATTGCCACTCCAGTTTGCTGATATCGTTCTTACATTTGGAAGTTTAATTCTATTTACTTCTTTATTATTAGTTATAAAGGTAAACTTTAATTCACTAAGTTCTTCTGCCAATGGTTCTAGTAACTCGAAATATCTTCCTTCATCATTTCCTATAAATAGAATATCGACCTTTTCTTTAGGGATTGAATTAGCATCTTTATTCCAGAATCTAAAATCAGGACAAAATTCATTTAGCACAAACTTATTTTCGTATTTAGGAAACATATCTACTGCAAATAAATATTCAGTTTTAGATGTAAAAATCATTTTACTAATTAAGTTAAATAAGAATCTCAAATATATAGACCTTAATAGCTTCTGTATAGAATTTGCTTTTCGGAACGAAAATAAGCCAGAATTTATAACAAATATGTCATTTCTTTTACGAAAAATATCTTTCATTAAAAAAGGCAATGCTGAGAGGCCGAGAGCAAAGTTGGTAAATATCAATATATTTTTTGGATTTAAGAGATCTTTATATTTTTTTTCACAAAATTTTTCTGAATTAGATTGGATTCTACAAATTTTAAAAATGATTCTGTCATAAAATTTCATTAATCTCTGTAAATTATTTTGTGTATTTTCCACCTCAATAAGCTTTACATTTTCAATGGATTCTTTTGCCTCTATAAATGAATAAAAAAATTCTGTAGAAATATCATCCATAATCTCTAGCCTTTTAGCCCTGCCAGGATAAAAGAAAAAAATTATATTTTCTGTATTTTTTTTCACTATATCATTATATATTTTGATGATTATTGTTAAGTAAATGGAAAAAGTATTATTAATTGGCTCATCGGGTTTTCTAGGTTCTGCTGTTAAAGAAACGCTCCTAAAATATGATTTATATGAAACGGTTGAAATAACTGGGAAAGAACATGTCGACATAACCAATAAAAATGAATTAGAGACTTTCATAAAAGATGCAAAACCTGATTACTTAATTAATTGCGCAGCTTTTGTTGGAGGTGTTTCATACGGTTATAAATACCAAAGTAAACTCCTTGAAGAAAACATAAAGATGGCTCTTAATATTTACGAAATTTCAAATAGATATAATATTAAAAAAATTATTAACCCTATTTCTAATTGTGTATATCCCGCTTCGATAAGTGAATACATTGAAGCTAAACTTCTTGATGGCCCCCCACATGAATCCGTTTATTATTACGCCATGTCTAAGAGATTTTTAATAGATTTATCTAATTCATATTTTACAAATCATAAGCTTACAAGTAATAATGTGATACTTTCAAATATGTATGGGCCTCAAGATCATTTTGATTCAGATAGATCTCATGCATTAGGTGCTTTGATAAATAAAATTCATGAAGCAAAAAAAAATAATAGTAATATCGAAATCTGGGGCAGTGGCAACCAAGAAAGGGAATGGCTATATGTGAATGATGGTGCTGAATCGCTTGTAAGATGTTTAGATATACAGCCTGAACACAGTACTTTTAATGTGGGAGTTAATAAGACTATCAGTATTAATGATTTAGCCAACATTATTTCAACTGAAATAGAATTTAAAGGAAACTATGATTACAATTTAAGCAAGCCTGAAGGGGTATTTAAAAAATCTGTAAATGGACAGTTAGGTGAAAATTTATTGGGCTGGACTCCTCAAACGAACTTAAGTACGGGGATTAAGGAAACAATAAAATGGTATTTAAAAAATCATGGATAATAAATTAGACATCTTTTACAAAAATAATTTGGTAGCTTCAATTGTTGATTTAAATACAACTGAAAAGGGATTAAGTTTTTACACCAATGATGATGCAAACTTACAATTTGGAACATGGAACTATGAAGAAGGAAAAGAACTAGAGCCACATTTCCATAATACATTCGATAGAAATGCCACCATTACACAAGAAGCAGTTCTTGTCTTAGAGGGAAAAGTTAAATGTGATTTATATGAAGAAAATGGAACATTTATATCTTCACACATTCTACAAACCAATAATGTAATGATTCAATTTAGTAAAGTTCATAAATATACGATGCTAGAAAAATCTATAGTTCTAGAATTTAAGAATGGTCCGTATTTTGGACCAGAAATTGACAGGACTAGAATTGAATTAAATGAAGATTAATCAATTTGAACCAAAAATATCAAAAAAAGATAAACAGGCAGTTAATAAATATCTTAATTCTGGAGGATGGCTTACTGAAAATAAGTTAAGCAAAGATTTAGAGCAAAAAGTTGCATCATATGTAAAACGTAAATATGCCGTAGCAGTCCCAAACGGCACCCAGGCCATTTATTTAAGCCTACTTAGTGCAGATATTAAAAAAGGTTCGGTAGTAGCAGTTCCTAATTTAACAATGATAGCAACAATAAACGCTATCATTTGGGCCGGAGCAACACCCTACATCGTAGATACAGACGAAAAACTCTGTATGGACATTGAGAAGCTAAAAAAAATAAAAAATCTTGATGCAGTTATTTATGTTCCTCTTAATGGAAGAACAACAAATGGTATAAATATAGAAACATGGTGTAGGAAAAATGGTATTAAAGTTATAGAGGATTCTGCACATGCTCTTGGGTCAAGATATGAGAATAACAAAATGTGTGGAAGCCTAGGAGATTTGAGTGTTTTCTCCTTTACTCCCCACAAAATAATCACTATGGGACAAGGTGGAATGGTCTTGACGGATAATAAAAGAATGTATGAAAAATTATTTAACTTAAAAACTTTCAACAGGATGAAAAATAAATCTGATTGGCATGATGGTTTTGGTTTAAATTTTAAAATTACTGATTTACAGGCATCAATTGGATTATCTCAATTTGAACAATTAAATAGTTTCATTTCAATAAAGAAAAAAAATTATCTAAAACTAAAAGAAATGATTAATAATCATCAAGTTAAAGTTAATCAATTTGAAGACTATGAAACACCATGGTTTTATGATGTAAAGTTCAAAACAAAATCAAAACGAAACAGGTTTGTTTCATATATGTCCGAAAATAATATAGAGACAAGGCTTCACTACCCGTGTTTAAGTCAGCAAAAATATTTAAAAGATATAAAATCTACAAACACTCAATATTCAGAAGTAGAAAGTGAAAAGTTAGTATGGCTACCTTCCTCAACTAATTTGAAAGATAGTGATATAAAGTTAATTGTGAAATCAATTAATAACTTTAAATAATTACTATTATCATTTTATTTTTTTAAATATTTAACGTAGTTTTTAATATTTAAATATCTAGATAGATAATATTTAGGTATTTTTAACTTATACTGTATTTTCCTTATAGCTAAAAGATTATTTAATTTTTTTGTAAATTCATAATCTTCGTGATTTATCGTTATTTCTTCTTCGGATTTGACCTTATTTAAATTAATTAATTTTATCCAGTAATTTATATTTAATTTTTCTTTCCTAAGATCGATTTTATTGTTTATACCTTGAATAGTTAAAGTTTTATAGTTCTTAATGAAAATTGCAGGGAGGTTTTTAAAACTTTTATAGGCATTATGAGTTTTTGTTACAGGGATTGCACCTAAATATAAACTCTCCCAAAAACGATAAGTATCATAACCATTTCCCCATGGACATAATACAAATTTATATTTTTTTATATCTTCATAATATTCCTCAGGATCTTTATGGGGATCTTCAGTAACAGCCCAATCTTTTTTACTAAAAAATTCAAATAAATTACTCCTTTCTCTTCTGTTTGTATTGAAATTAAAATTCAGATACAACTTTTCTATTCTCTCTAGTGAATTATTATCTTTATAAAAATAATTATTTAATATTTCTTCATTCATATATTCAAAAGAAGTAAAATCGTTAACACCTAAAGGGATAGGCGTAAGTTTGGAATCTTCATAATCAACATTGGTGCTGTACCAATGACTTATACACGAAGGCTTCTTGTTAAATAGTTTTTTTGTAATGGCTCTATCTGATTGATGAGTTATTAATTTCAAATTATGTAGACTGTTTACAGACTTGAGGCTTTCAAATAATAATTCGACAACTTCAGTATTACAGAATATTACGTCATTTTCTTTTAGTGTAAAATTTTTTTTAATATACCAAACGAAAGATGATCTTTTAGTTTCAACTTTGTATAAAACGTGTATATTTTCGTCAGAGATATACTTGTCTTCAAACTCTTTAGTCGGAAGCTCTTCTGAAAACACTAAATTTGAATATTTTGCAAAATTATTTCCGTTAATTACTTCAAATTCTCTATTTTGTACCATTTAGATAATGATAATTATAGATAGTTGTATTGTCGCAATTATTTTTATGAATATCTAAATTAATTACTCCTCTATTTTTTAAGAGAATTTAGATATGATTCAAGAACATACAGTTTCCAAATCCTATGTGCATTTATTCTAGATTTAAAAATCGATAATTTATTTAAGATGTTTGGATTTAAACTTGAGGTAATTTCACCTTCATTAAATATTTCTTTTATATTGTGAGTGTTGTTATAAATCCATTTTTCCACGTTTAAAGAAAATCCCATTTTTTTTCTATTTAAAAATTCACTACTAAAGTCGTTAGAAAGATATTTCTTGAGTGGCTGTTTGGCATTCTGAATTATTATTTCTGACATATTTGAATTTAATATATATTCAATTAATTTATGATCAATGAAAGGTGACCTAACTTCTAGGGAGTTGTTCATTGATGTTCGATCTATCTTCACAACCATCATTTCTGACAAGAAAAAGTTATATTCAGCTAATGTTAGTAATTTCATGACATCTTCGTCTTTCCCTGTGAAGCTGTTTATTGGGAAATCATTCTTGTTAAACCCCAGCAATCTTAAGAACTTATCATCTTCAAGAGTCGAGAAATACGAAGTAGATGGATTTTTAGATTTCATTAACAAATTACTTCCTGAACCTAAAAACCCTGGGTACATTGGATATGTTTTTGAGATAAAATTTTCTATAGAACTTTTATTTTTTAGAGCAATCTGAAATCTCTTATATCCGCCAAGTAACTCATCACCTCCATCTCCAGACAGGGCAACTTTATATTCTTTAGATATAGCGCGACTTAATACAAAAGAAGGGACAATTGAAGGGTCAGCATATGGTTCATCTAATCCATTTACAGCTTTTGTTACAGCTTCATCTATTGTGTTCTGATCAATTTGTATTTCAGTATGGTTTGTTCCATACTTTTCAACTACTTCATTTATCCAAAAGCTCTCATCATATTTTTTATCCACATGAGTTACAGAAAAGGTGTTAACCCTACCACCAAGATCACTTAAGCCTTTTGTAATAGAGCTTGAGTCTAAACCTCCTGAAAGAAAAGTAGAAACAGGAACATCGGATTCAAGCCTTAATTTTAAGGATTCTTTAAATTTCTCGATAAATGTATCCTGATTGAATTTATTTTGGCCAATAAAGGATTCAGGTTTCCAATAAATCTTATCTTCAACAATATCTAATCTTTTATTTAGGTCAAAAATAATAAAATTTGCAGGTTTTAATTTATATATATTTTTAAATAGTGTGTTGGGAGAAGGTACTACCCCATAGTTTAAATAACTAGTAACCTGTTTTTCATCGAGGACAGTATCTGATGATTGTTTAATTAAAGATTTCAGGTTTGTACTGAAAATTAAAGAGTCTTTAATATGCTTATAAAATAAAGGTTTTTGACCAAGCCTATCTCTTGCCATGAGTACTTTAACATTTTTGTAATCAATAAATACTAAAGAAAATTGTCCTCGTACTTTATTGAGAAATGATGGACCCTCTAAAGAAAGCCCATTAAGAAGAACCTCTGTATCAGAATGGCTTGTTTTAAAAGTACAATAATTTTCTAGTGATTTTCGAAGTTCATTATGATTATATATTTCGCCATTAAATACTATTAATGTCTTAAATTCTTCTGAGACCATCGGCTGAGAAGCTAATCCTGATAGGTCAATGATGGAAAGCCTATTAAATACCAGAGATAAATTATAATTTTTTTGACCTATTACCTTTTCTAAGTACTTTGTTTCGTCAGGTCCTCTACAGACTTGAGATAAGTTTGATTCAAATAAATTTTCTCTATCAAAAGGTCTTAGAGACAGCTCACCCAAGTAGCCACACATTTTATTTCATACTCCTGAGGACATTCAGAAAGAAACTCAGAGGCTTCTTTACTGTGAAAATTTTCAGACTAAATATTGATTTAACCAATATCAGTAATGAATTTTTTCTTACTGAGTGGGTAATATAAAAATTGTTTCTAGAAATAAGTCTATAGGCTATCTGGAAAAATTCGGAATCAGATTGAAGAATCCCTTTAACAGACCAAGGTTTTGTTTTTCCAATATAATGAATGGAGGCAATATTATTTGGAACAGAAGTAGGACCATTATTTAATGCTAGTGCTAAGTCTATAAAAAAATTGTGTGAATCTGGAAGTTCAACATACTTTCCATCAAAATAAGAATTCAATACATCTTGATCCCAAAATTCGATAACATCTGATAACTTATTTTGAAGACTTATTAATTGATTTTCTACTTTATTTTCTCTCCATTTGGCTACATCTATTACCATCAGACCTGCATTAAAGTATTTATTGGAATTAATATTTAAATCCTTACTTTTTTGAAGATTGTTTTGTAGCATATTATTTTCAGTTTTTGCAGATAAAATAAAACCAGAATTATCTATTTTTTTGATAACTGACTCAAAATCTTTTAACGGACATTTTAAAAAGATAATGTCTGAGTCAATATATACTATTTTTTTATTTTCAATCGGAATATATGTTTCAAAGTACATTCTGTAATAAGTTGCTTCAGAAACATGCATACCTGTTATATTTGGAAATTCTAAATTAGAGCTATTAAATTTAGAAACTTTTATTGATGTTAATTTTTTGTGATTTAATATTACTTTTGGAATAAAGCTTTCATCTGACATTTGAGTATGGATTATATTTATTGAAATTTCTTTACTTACATTAGTCAGTAAAGAAATAATTGACGTAAAAGCCTGTGAATTATAGTTATTATCAAAACAGTATAAAAATGTGTACACAACCAAATGATAATCTTTAGAATGTAATAATTAACAAAATAAGTTGTAATATATGGAAAACAATATAGTTGAAAAATCTTGTGGTTTTGAACCTTTGGGACATATTTATAAGGATATATCATCAGACCCAAATTTTATATTTCAAAATGACCCAACATTTAATCAAGTCATGCTCTGGGACATTGACAGCAACTGGGTTTATGTCAATTCATTTGTTGAGTGCGAACACTATGTTTTGGGGGGATGGAGTAATCTTCCACCTGTGACCTTTGCTGAAGGTTTAGATCTGCTGACACTATCAAAACTACTGGTAGGTTTATTGATTATAAATACATGCATAAAAATTTTTGGAAAATTTAAAGGAAAAATTGTTTAATTTTATTTTAAGTAAACCACTGAACATATCTTTAATTATATTGATTTTGATTATTCCATGGGTTCCTTCATTCTTAGACAGTGGAGTGGAAATACAAGAATTAACTGATGATCTTGGATTTTATGAAACATATACATGTCAGGTCTCATATTTAGATTTTCAGTTAAAGAATATTTTCACAATTTATCAAGACCATTACCGTATAAATTTAAATAAATATTCTGAAGTTCCATGTTACGGAAAACTCACAGGATTAGATAGAGTTGGAGATATATTTTATATATCAATTGGATTAAATCCTCTCATAACTTTACTTACACAATCAATATTTTTATTTTTAGTTTTACAGCTTTTAAAGAAAGACAAAAAATTGTTCATAAATGAGAATTCAACATACTTTATATCTCTGTTAGCTTCTTCAGCGTTAATAACTTTCGGATTTTATTCTCAAATACGATATTATCAAAAGAGTTTTGTATCTCTTAATTTTCAACTTTTAGAAACTTACTTAATTATATTTTCTTTTATATTGTTTTCATCTTACTTATTAGTACATGCTTTTAATTCAAGGTCTAAGAGTTTAGTTAATTATTTTCCATTTCTATTTCTAATTATTGGTGTGCCTTATGGTCTTAATTTATATATTTATTTTCTTATTTTTGTTTTTTTCGGAATTTACAAGGCTCTTACTTCCTCTAAAACCCTTAAGAGGCTATTTCTATTTTGTGTTTTAATATTTATTTGGATTACAAGTGTGAAAGATGAGTTTAGTTTTGCCTCTGAAGGCAACAATTACTACTTAAACCCTGATAAAATGGTCGGCTTATCTAGTACGGTATATTCATATGAAAGCGTCATTTATTGGTCTTTACTTTTTTTCTTTTTATTAACAGGCATCATGTACTACCTTGAGAAAGTTAGAGAAAAAATTAATTACGTAACAATTAAATATTCGTTTTACTTTGTGTCAATGGCAGTAGCTTTTTTGAGTTATTTAAATACGGAAGTGCAACCACTAAATGCTGCATCACAAATATACTTTGGACAAAACAAAGCTAGTACCAGAGATTTACCACAAGAAATTTTTACAAATTGGAGAGGTTATTTTCCAAGCGCCGAGCAAATGGGTGAGTTTTTCTCATTAACTATTATATTGTTTCTGTCTTTAAAATATTTAAAAAATATAAATACAAACAGGTTTGAGTATATTCCTTTGGGTATATCTGTTACCTTTTTATTTCTATCTTTCAATAGAACTGCAATTGTTCTAACTATTTTATTTGCTATATTTATTTTCTTTAAAGGCAATAAACATTTATTAAATAGACGCTCTGCAAGCATTGGAATAATTTTAGTTTTATTATCAATGAGTATCATCTACTTTAATGATCAAATATTTGCTTATAGTTTTACCAGTAATAAGCTTTTAGTTGAGGCAAAAAATAATGTTGCTTACGAGCAATACTCTAGGTCTCTTTTATACCTAGATACAAACCTGAAATCAAATATTTTACTAAAGACCACATTTGGAATATTTAGTACAGTGTCATTTTATTTGAATAGATCGTATCTCTGGGGTTTATTTTTTGCTAGATATAACCCAACTCCTAAAGAATTTCTTTTTGGAACAGGACCATATAACTTAAGTAGTCTATACAACGAAGTTCAGGTGGCCGATACCAGTTCTTTTCTGTGGCCACACTCTTCTTTATTACAGCTATTATTTTATTTCGGCATAGTTGGTTTAATTGTCATAATCTATTTACTATTAAAAAGAATTACTAGCTCATTAAGAAACAACAGTTCGCATCTTGGACGATACCTATTCATTTTTATACTCATTAATCTTTTTAAAAGTGATTCAATAATGTATTTCTCAACTGTATTTACAACTCTATTTTTTTATAACTCTATAAAATTTGAAGATTTCGAAATAAAAAAATAATATAGTAGATTTAGCTGGTTTAAAATGGAAAATGATGAAAGTATTAATTGTCGGTAGCAATGGTCTTGTTGGAAAATCTTTAATTACAGCTTTATCTAATAATGAAAACATTGTCGAAGTAATAACGTCCACAAGGCAAGATACAGATTTATTTAATTATGAACAGACTCAAAGACTCCTTGAGAATTCAAATCCTGATATCCTCATTAATGCCGCTGCTAGAGTGGGAGGAATTAATGCGAATAATACAAAAAGAACTGAATTTATTTTAGAAAATCTTAAAATAAATACTAATCTCCTAGAAGCTGCAATACCTTATAGTAATATGAAAATCTTTAATCTAGGAAGTAGTTGTATTTATCCAGTTAATACTGAGAACCCTATTAAAGAATCAAGTATCATGACAGGCAAGCTAGAAAAAACAAATTCACCATACGCTATGGCTAAATTAACCGCTATAGAAATTGGTGAAGCTATATCAAATCAATACGGTCATAAAATAATTAATTTGATGCCAACCAATCTGTATGGTCCAAATGATAACTTTTCAGAACAAGATAGCCATGTAATCCCTGGACTAATTTTCAGAATGCATGAAGCAATGTTAAATAACGAAAGCAGATTTGAGATTTGGGGTACAGGAAATCCACTCAGAGAATTTCTTTATGTAGAAGATTTAGCAAATGCCATCAGTTTTTTAATTGATAAAAATATTGATAATAAACTATTAAATATTGGAAGTGGCGAGGAAATATCTATTTACAATCTTGCTATAAAGATAAAAGATGTTGTTGGATATAAAGGTGAGATAATTTTTGACCCCAACATGCCTGATGGAATTGAAAGAAAATTGTTAGATTCTACCAAGATCAATAGCCTTGGCTGGAAGCCTTCAACCAAATTAGATTTGGGACTAGAAAAGACTTATAAATGGTTTCTTAGTAACTTATGCTAGAAAATTTAAAAATATTTTATAAAGATTTAATAGACGTTTCTAAGTTAACAAAAACTGAAAATAAAAAAATTAAAATTTTTTTATTAGTAACGTTATTAAATTTTCAAATCTTGTTTGACATTCTGATCATCTTATTTTTCTCAAAGTATTTTTCTCAAGAAATAGGCATAAATAATATTTTGATAGAAAATTTATTAAATTATGAAGTGTTATTTCCTATATTTATACTCTTAAGGTACTTGTTTACTTATATCGAAAAATATCTTACTACGCAGCTAAGGTTCGATATCGAAAATAACTTAAAAACACACTTGTTAGCAAAAATTTTTACAAAAGGAAATTTATCAATATCTGATGCTTATTATTACGTAAATATAATTTCAGAACAAGTTGGTAGTTTTTATGCAACACTTTCATTATTTTTAAGTAGTTTTATTCAAATTATTATTTTTACTGTCTACCTTGCGTTCACTAATTTAACAATATTCACAGTATTTATTGCTGGACTTATATTAATCTCCTTTCCAACTATATTTCTTACAAAATTTGGAAGACGTAACGCCAATGATGCCTATTTAGCAAGTTCCGAAGTCAGTGAGAAGCTAGAAAAAGTGCTTGATAATCTATTTTTGATTAAAATTTTAAATAAGCAAGATGAAGAAATATCAAAATTTTCAATAACAATAGGAAAGTACTTCAAAGCTAGGTTAAATGAAATTAATTCAGGAACAATAACGTTTATACTTCCAGTTTTTTTAACATTATTGACATTGTCGTTGTTAATAATTTCGAAAACTAGCTTACTCTTTATTACTTTTGACTTCATAGGAGTTTTAATAAGACTTTTTCAGTCACTCGGGGTTCTAAATAAAAATGGACATGTCTTAACGGCCTATCATATTTATCTTGACAAGCTTTATTTGTTTGAAGATTATTCAGAGAACCAAAATGCCAACTCTTTTGCTAAAGATACAAATTTAAAAAATGAATCGATTATATTTGAGAACATTAAATTTAAATATTTTGATTCAGATGAAGATATATTTGAAAATTTAAATTTGAAGATACCGCTTAACAAACACACAATTATTACTGGTCCAAACGGTTCAGGAAAAAGTACACTAATAGGTCTCATGTGTGGAGTTTTACACCCGAGCTCAGGAAAAATAATTACTAATTCAGATAGATTTGGCTATGTAGGTGCACAGCCGATGATACTAAATGACACATTAATAAATAATATAATGTATGGCAACTCCTCGCCTAACACCAATGAAGAATTAGTAGGTTACATTAAACAATTCAAATTATTTGAAAGCATAGATGAGGAAGTTTTGAACAAGAAAATTTCTAACAAGAGTCTTTCAAGTGGCCAAATGCAAAAAATTTCATTTATTAGAGCACTTGCAAATAACGTTGAGATTCTTATTTTAGATGAAGCTACAGCAAACCTAGATTCGGAAACCAAAGATTTAATTTATTCAGTATTAAATAATCTTAATATAACAATTATCAACTCAACACACAGCAGTGACGAATTGATTAACTATGATCACAGCATTTCTATATATTTCCAAGATAATAAAAGAAAATTTGAGGTAAATTAACAACTATTCGTATCTAATCTTATAGTTAGATGAAAAAAATATTGGTCGTACACACCAGATATAAAAATCGGGGTGGAGAAGATATTGCTGTTGATAAAGAAATAGAAAATCTAAATACTAAATTCGAAGTTCAGACTCTTATATTCGAAAATAGTGAAAAGTTTTACTTTATGCAATTATTCTATTTTTTAACCAATAACAATATTCGAAGTATAAGGATGTTAAAAAAGAAAATAGTAAGTTTTAAACCAGATATAGTTTATGTTCACAATACTTGGTTTAAAGGATCTCTAGGAATATTCAAATATCTAAATAAGCAAAATATAAATACAGTTTTAAAACTTCACAATTTTCGATATTTTTGTACGAAGACTTATTTTATTAGAAGTCATTTGAATGGACATAACTTCTGTAGGTGTTGCTCTATTTCAAAAAATTCAAATAAATTATTTAATAAGTACTTTCAGAATTCTTATCTAAAATCGTTCTTGGTAAATTATTATGGAAAAAAATATATAAAAATAATTAAACACTCAAACATAAAAATAATTGTTCTCACTAAATTTCATCAAAAATTTCTTGAAAAAAATAATATACGCAGAAATAATGTATACGTAAACGCCAACCCCCTAAAGCTTGCCAAGCTCCTGGATGTTGAAAGTAAAGAAAAAACAGTTGTTTATGCAGGAAGAATTTCTAAGGAAAAGGGTGTAGAAGAGCTAATTAATAGCTTTTTAAACTCTCGATTAGATGGTTTTTCACTTAAGATTATTGGAGATGGACCTCAATTAAAATATTTACAACAAAAATATAATTCAAAATACATAGAATTCACCGGAGAATTAAAAAACAATGATGTTTTAAAAATTATTGCAAAATCTAGAGCAGTAGTTACCAACACTAAATTATATGAAGGACAGCCAACTATATTATCAGAAGCCTCTCTTCTTGGCATCCCCTCAATATTTCCCGATACAGGAGGAATAGCAGAATTCTTTCCTGAGAAGTATTCTTTAAAATTTGAACCTTTTAATGATAAAGAATTAGAGGAGAAGCTTAGTACTTTAGATAGAGCTAAATTAATGGAAACTATAGGAAATAAAAATCAAGAATTTATTAATAAAGAATTTAGCATAAATAGTGTTTTGAATAATTTTTTGAGGATTATAAGTGAATAATAATCCATTAGTTTCTGTAATTATGAGTGCTTATAATTCAGAAAACTATATTGCAAAATCAATTGAAAGCATCACTGAACAAAGCTATAAAAATATCGAATTCTTAATAATTGATGACAACTCACAAGATAATACTTCAGAAGTAATAAAGGACTATGAAAAATTTGATAAAAGAATAAAATTTATCTCTAACCAAAAAAATATTGGTTTAACAAAAAGTCTCAATAAAGCGATAAAATTATCGCAAGGTAAATTAGTAGCCAGACAAGATGATGATGACATCAGTTTACCAAACAGACTCGAGATTCAAGTAAAATATATATGTACAGGTTCATATGATGTATGTTTTACAAGAGCTACCAATATGCAAAATAGCAAACCTTTGCCAAGATATAGCTTTTATTTACCTCCAAGACTTGTTGTTAAGTATAAAAACCCATTTATACATGGGTCTATGGTGATCAAGAAAGAAATTCTAAATATGATGGGTAACTACAATGAAAAATATTTTTATTCTCAAGATTATTATTTATTTAAAAGACTTATACAAAACAACGCAAAAATTAAGCATATAAAAGAACAACTTTATATGCTTAATACCAAAAATAATATATCTAGTAATTTTCAAAAGGAGCAAAATTACTATGCGCAGTGTATCCAAAAAAATATAGAACCAGATAAAGATAGAAAATAATATGAAAATATATATAAACGATGTTAACGAAAACTGGATTGTGGATAGATTTAAATATGAATGGGAAGAATACCATAAAAATACAATCGCTAATAGAATCTCAGAATCAGACATTGTATGGATAATCTCACCTTGGACATTTAAAAAAATAAAGAAGAGTAAACTTGATAACAAGATAGTCTTATGCACAATTCATCATCTAGATTTTGATAATTTTTCAATACAGGAATACAGAAACTTTTTAAAGGTTGATCAATATGTGGATTATTATCATGTACTTTCTTCAAAAACCATGATGAAGCTTCAAAAATTAACTAACAAAAAAATTTATGTTCAACCATTTTGGGTAAACAATAAAATTTGGTTTCACAAAGAAAATTCTAGTGAGATAAGAAAAAGTCTAGGTTTTGAGTCTGAAGACTTCCTTGTAGGTAGTTTCCAGCGTGATACTGAAGGCAAGGACTTAACTTCTCCCAAGTTAATTAAAGGACCAGATATATTTGCTCAAATATTAGATACCCATTTTGATAAAAAGAATACGACAGTTGTCTTAACTGGAAAAAGAAGACAATACATTATTAAAAAACTTGAACAATTGGGTATTAAATACAGATACTTTGAAATGGTTGATTTTGAGAAATTGAATAATTTGTATAATATTCTTGATTTATATATAGTCACCTCAAGACTTGAGGGGGGGCCACAACAAATTCTTGAATGTGCAATTATAAAAACACCAGTAATTTCTACTGATGTTGGAATCGCAAATAAAATTCTTTCTGAAGAGTCAATATTTGAATTTGAAAATTTTCATATCGCCAAACCTAATGTTGATATTGCATATACTAAAGTTCAGCAATACAAAATTCCAAGTGGTTTTACCTTCTTTGAGAAGATTTTTAAAGAAATTTCCAAATTATGAAAGTGAGTATTGGCTCCAAAGTTATAGATGGTCCTTACGGTGGGGGAAATACTTTTTTAATTAACTTAATAAAGTATCTCGAAGGATTAAATCACACTGTAGTGCATAATTTAGATGAAAAAGACATAGATATAATTCTTTTAACAAGCCCTTTGCCAGACTCAGAACACAGTACATTTAATCATCTAGATATATTGAAATACTTAAGATCAAAAAATGATAACACACTTGTTGTGCAAAGATTTAATGAATGTGATGAGAGAAAACGTACAAGTGGAATTAATAGAAAATTACTCAAAGCTAACATTAGTGCTGATTACTCAATTTTTGTTAGTAAGTGGCTACAAGATATATTTGAAACTTTTGGAATGACGAATATGAATAAAAAAACAATTCTTGGTGGGTCTGATATCAGGATATTTAATCAAAACAATAAGGGTATTTGGAACAAAAATAAAAAATTTAAAATTGTTACACATCATTGGAGTTCAAATTGGATGAAAGGTTTTGATGTTTACCAAAAGCTCGATTTATTATTAAATAAAAAAGAGATTGCTGATAAGGTTTCTTTTACGTATATAGGTAACCTTCCAAGAGGTTTTTCATTTAAAAATGCAAACTCAATGCCTCCATTAGACTCTATGGAGCTTTCAAAGAAACTTAAAGATTTTGACGGTTATATAACAGGCTCAATAAACGAACCATCGGGGAATCATCATGTGGAAGGAGCACTTTCAGGACTGCCATTGCTCTATATTAATAGTGGAGGTATACCAGAATATTGTAATGGATATGGACTTGAATTTAGTATTGATAATTTGGAAGAAAAAATTTTTGAACTAATGGATAGTTATGAACTTTACCATGAGAAACTTAAAGATTATAATTTTACTTCTGACAAAACAAGTAAAGAGTACGTTGACCTGTTTTGTCATTTAATTGAAAATAAAGAACACTTTTTAAACTCAAGAAACAATATTTCTTATTTAGAAATCTTATTATTGTCATTAGAGCATTATTACTTTAAACTAAATATTTTTTTCTTGAGAGTATCGAATGCAATATTAAAAAGATTTAAATAAGAGTGTATAAAGTAATTTAATATCAATTTTTATTTTTTGTTCTTCTTATAAGTCCATATAGTTGATTAAACTTATCTGAATGAAAGCATTTATAACAGGAATATCTGGTCAAGATGGGTATTACTTATCTAAATTTTTACTAGAAAAAGGCTATGAAGTACATGGGACCATTAGAAGATCTTCATCCATTAATACTTCAAGAATTGATCCTCTAATTGCTGAATATGAAAAAATAGAAAAATTATTTCTTTATTATTCAGATTTACTAGATGCGTCATCAGTAAGTTCTTTGATAAATAAAATACAGCCAGATGAAATTTACAACTTAGCTGCACAGTCACATGTCAAAGTATCTTTTGATAATCCCATTTACACTACTCAAGTCGGAACTTTAGGATCTTTGTCACTATTAGAAGCAATAAGAAATAGTGAAAAATCAAGTAAATTTTACCAGGCGTCTTCATCTGAGATGTTTGGTGGTGTGGATAGTAATTCATTGAGTGATGCATCCATTTTTATTCCAAAAAGTCCTTATGCTGTATCAAAAGTATTTGCACACCACATTACGACTGTTTATAGAGAATCCTATGATCTCTTTGGAGTTAATGGAATATTATTTAACCATGAATCACCAAAAAGGGGAGAGACGTTTGTTACTAGAAAAATAACAAGAGCTGTTGGTAGGATTTCAGAGGGTATTCAAAAAAAAGTATCCTTAGGAAATATAGATGCAGTAAGAGATTGGGGTTTTGCTGGAGATTATGTAGAAGGAATGTGGATGATGTTGCAGCAAGACACTCCAGACGATTGGGTTCTAGCAACCGGCGAAGCACATTCAGTTAAGGAATTTTTAGAAGAAGCTTTCAGTCAAGTGAATCTTAATTGGGAGGATTATGTAGAAATTTCTAAAAGACACTTTAGGCCAAATGAAGTAGAGCACCTATTAGGTGATGCTAGCAAAGCAAAAAAAGAATTGGGATGGAGTCCTAAAACTTCCTTTAAAGATTTAGTAAAAATGATGTTAGATGAAGATCTTAAGCTTGCAAAGCAAGAAAAAGTTCTATTAGATAATCAGTTGATTAAGCCAACTTGGGAGAACTCAAATTAAGAATGACCATCGTTAGTTTATAATAATTTAAACTTCTGTCCTAAAATTATGGTTTTCTAGTAAGTGTTTTATATATTTTGTTGGAAATTTTATTAGATTGTTTAAATCTGGGACTAAGAGCATGAACAAATATTATGACTAAAGATATAAAAAGTGTAAAGTTGTATTTGCTGACGTAAGTTAAATTGTCGAATGTATATTCCGTAACACAACATTGAGGAACACTCCAGTATGTTGAATATATTAATAAAATAGCTACTTCTATATATTTATTCAAATTAAAGTTTTCAGATGTTGTTGTATTATTTTGGGAACCAGAATATAGAAAGTAAAAATAGATAATAGAAAAGTAAATATGCAACCACCTACCCCAATCTAATGTAGTATAAAAAAGTGGTATAAAAAATAAAAAAGTTATTACAAGAAAATACTTATTTTCATTAAACCAATTATTTATTATTAATGGAAATAAACCTAAAAAGAAATAAAGTATATAAGTCATCAGATAGTATTTATAGTTATTACTTTGAAATATGTTAATAGATACGTACTCTATATTCTCAGCTAAACCTGTGGATAGGATAGAAGATTTATAGCATGTAGATATGTCTAAAATTTGGCTATAAAAATTATCACACAAATTTTTAGCAGTATTTGCATATTTTGAAATATTAAACAAATAAATTGAAATAAAAGTAATAGCGGAAAAAAGACTTATAATTATTAATCTGTAATCTCTTGTACCCTTTTTAATGAGTATTATTAATAAAATACTCATTAAAAACCAAAGATTAATTTCATGTGAATATATTCCTACATTTAATAAAAAGATAAAACATATTAAGTATCGAGCATCTACTCTTATTTTTGATTGGTAAGTCAGGTAGTAAACAAAAAAAATAAAACCCAACAATTCTTTTGGAAAAGTAATTGTACTTTTCCAAAATAAATTATAGTTTATAAACAAGGGGCTTAGTAAGAGTAAAAGGTCCATAAAGGATAGGTTTTTGCTTTTTAACCTTTTTCTAAATATTTGAAAAAAAAGAAAATTGAAGAAAAAAATTAAAAATATGAATAGATAAAAAACATTTACATTTAATTGTTCAATAAATTTTACTAAACCTGTACCAATTAAACCTCTTCTTATAAATCCATAATTGTAATTTATAAGCCATTCTTCAACTACGCCCTCATATTGAAAACGAGATATATAAATTTGGATAATTCTTAATACATAGATTCCAAATATTATAGAGATTAAATTGTTACTCACCTTAATGTTTAGAGTGTTTTTCGAGCTTTGAAATCTTTTTTTTGTAATACCAATTAAAACAAAAGAAATCACGAGCGAATCTAATATATCAATATATCGAGAAGCATATTTATAATCAGTAGTAAATAAAAAATCGTAATTAAACAGTAAATTAATGTTATAAGAAGTCACTAAATTTAAGAAAACTAAATTGACTAAATTCAATTTTTTTATTTTTAACAGTATTAAAAAATTTATAATGTAACTAATAAATTTATATAGCTGGAATTGGAATTGACTAGCACCTACTAAAATTTCTTTACTATCTTGTGAAATCTGCACTACTTTTCCTAAGCACCTAAGATCATCCTTAAATAAACTTAAATAGTAAGGCTTTATTATAACTTCTTTTTTTTCACCTAAGTCATCAATATTATAACTTGTGTCAAACTGAGAGTAACTTGCGTTGGTGACTTTTGAGTAATCTAGATGATAGATGTAGTCTCCACAGTTTTCTTGCATGTTTAATTCACTAAAAGGAATACTTTTATATGCAGATATATTTATGATGGAAATAGATATTATAAATAGAAAAAAAATATTCTTGATAATCTTATTCGTATCTACTCTTAATTTCATATTATGAATATTAACAAGATAAGAAATTTCGGATTACAGAGATGTATATAGATATTTATTAAATGCTAGTGAGAAGAATTACGAATAAGAAAAAATGAGTGTCTTTTACTTATATATGTAGAATAATTTTTAAAAAACTTATGTGGGCGCTACAGGATTTGAACCTGTGACTTCTTCCTTGTAAGGAAAGAGGCTTTATATATCGCACTATATCTCTGCATATACCAATCTTATCCCCAGTGATTATTGGACTATATATGAATGTATCTAGGTGTATCTAAGACTGTCCTACGTTTTTCTACTGAATGTGCGGTTTTTGTGCGGTTAAATTATTTCAGAATATTTTGTTAAAACTTTTACAAAGTTACTAACTATTGAGCTATTATCAAATTTATCAAATTTAATATGTATAAAATATTCTGTAGATTTATCTTCATCTAGGAAGGTAGAAAGATCTTTTCTAAATTTATTTATTGAAAAACTATTATTTTTTTCTTCAATTTTCTTAAAGTTACTAAGTCTTATATCTAAAAATGGATAATTAAATTTCTTATGTTTGGTCATAACGTAAAGAAATCCTACTTGTTTATTAGTCGTGACAGAATTTAAATAATATACAGGATTTATTTTTCCCGAATCGAAGTAAATGTTACTTTTGTTATGTTGTTGCCATTTTTCAAGTGACTCCATTAATTCAGCATTATCCAACCCAAGATGGGAAAGGTTATTTTTGAATTTGTCATAACTAAAACCACTTTCAGAGTGCTTCTTAACTACTTTAGATTTTTCAGTTCTTCCAATAAGCTTTGGATAAAATAATGTATTCTTTCCATCTATATATTTATTAATTTCTAAACCTAGGAATTCTGAGTATGTAGATTCCTCATTTTCAGCTTCAATAACTCTTTTAGTTCTTGTGGGGATTTCATCAGAAGCGATAACTAGTTTTATAAAACCTTTTTTAAACTTATACAAAAATTCATCCCAAAAATCTTCTATGGTAATTTTTTGATTTTTTAAAATTCTATCTAGCTTTGCTTGATTATTTAGATTAAGTTTTGCATCATTTTGAGTTATTTTTTCATTAAAAAAATTACTATCCCATTCTGTATTTACCAAAATCTTAGAAGTGGCTTTATATTCTAATAATTGACCAACAACTTCCCTATTTATCTCTGGATTCTTTTTTAATTTTGATTCAATTAATATAGGAGTCGCTGAACTGTCTGCGTAAATTAAATCTAATCTTCCACTTGCATCTTTAATATCTGAATAGCCTGTAAACTTCATATTTAATTCATCGTGGATAAATACAATGTCCTCTTTGTTTTCAGTAATTAGCTGTAATATTTCAGGATAATTTATTAGTATTCGATTAATTTCAGATTCTTTTTTTAATAATATCTTGTTAAGTATCTCTTCGTCTAGATCATTAATAAGCATATTTTTATGATAATAATTTTTATATTATTGTGCAGTTATTTAATACCCTATATTGAAAATTAATCTTGTCCAAACCAAGAACCACCGAAAGAGTCTATCTCGTCTTGTGCTTCAGAGTGCGCGGAATTTATAATTATTATTGCTTCTTCTGCTTGCTCATGACTTTCGAAACAACCAAAAAAGTGTCCCGAATCTGATCCTGTTTTTTTTATTAGACAAAATATATTTTCTACCTGAATTACTGCCCAAAACCAGAACCAATCCTTGAACCATTCTTTTTTAATATCAACTATTGGTGCTGAACCATTTATATAAATATTTTTTACATCTTTGAAATCGACCCCAAATGTTTGATTGAACTTAGTTTTAAAAATATCAAACTCTGGTTTATCTAAAAAATTTAATGTCTTAGAAATATTGTTTGATAAAGTTTCCAATTTACTATTTCTTTTTTTAGCTTCTTTATTATTCAATAATTTTTCTTTTGCAATTAAATCCCTTTCCTCTTTTTGACTTTTAAGATAATCACTCCATAGGGATTGGCCTTTTTCACTATATAAATAATTAATGAGCCACTTTTCTTTATCTATAAAATTAGTTATTTTTAAGAATTCTCCCACATCCGCCAAGGGAAGAATATTTTGTAAAATCGCAATTTTCCGACTTGTCATTGGGTCTATTACCATAATTTCATTATTTCATACTTTTGTGCGGTTATTGTGCGGTTTTTACATATATATGTAGGTCAATTCCCGAAAAACCCTTGTGGGCGCTACAGGATTTGAACCTGTGACTTCTTCCTTGTAAGGGAAGAACGATTAAATACTAGAGGATACCAGAGGTTCTCAAATTAGAATACCAATAAACAAAGGGGTTGTATCAGGTAGTACCAGAAGTTATCAGACTATACTTCTCATTTTTGACTCAAATGTGGGTCAAATGTGGGTCGCTTGTTGTAAACTTATCCCCACGGTCTACAGTTAGCGTGTCTCATATAAGCACCTCTTGGTTCTGAATAATTTGATGGTGTTTGACTCCAAGAAATTCTTACATTCCATATGTGAGTGTCGACTAAATTTTCTTCAGGGTACCAAATATTATTAAATTCTGGAGAGTTTACATTGATAATTTGTCCTGCTGGTACCAAAAAATTATCAGCAAGAGTTATCCAATTACCGTAAGTAGGATATTGCCACCTATACTCAACTCTAAAATACGCATCGATGGTCGAGGAAGAATTATCCATTCCAATGTACCAAGATACATTATAACTGTCATCACAATAATTAAAAGTCAGGCCAGCATCATTACCCCCATCAGCCGGTATAAAATAAGGATCGAATATAGGAATTGTAGTTGTTGTAGTAGTTGTAGTAGTTGTAGTAGTTGTAGTAGTTGTAGTAGT
>TARA_B110000003_G_scaffold262613_1_pt1 | contig 46268 bp, 39 predicted proteins | sample TARA_B110000003 | Tara Oceans TARA_B110000003 (sample SAMEA4396424) | marine metagenome | biome: Westerlies Biome; feature: [SRF] surface water layer (ENVO:00010504); material: water (ENVO:00002006), including particulate matter (ENVO:01000060) such as... | depth 5 m
TTTTTTTTTGTCAGACCTTATTTCATTTTCTTTTAAAAGAAGCTTATTTTCAACAGGTATTTTTTTATCTACTTTTATTTCTTTTTTAAAAATATCATTTTTTGTCTTAGGTTGTTCTGATTCTCTCCATACAAAACCTTTTAATCGTCTTTCATTTTTTGGATACATTGAGGGAGGGAAGGTTTTTCCATCAGACATTATTAAACATTTTATTTGATTTACTTCATTATTGATTAATTCAAATTCTATGTTACTACAAAATTGTTTAGTAATTGTTTCAAGAATTCCCTCATCATTTCTACTAAAATTAACAGCTTCTCCGTTTCCTTTTACTATTAATCTTTTTAGCTGATTATTAATAAATTTACCATACATATTTCTTCCTTTAATTTGATTAAAATCTTCTGGATCAATAGAATCTTTTTGGATAATAAATGAATTTCCAAGTATTTTTATTGAATCTAGTTTTTCTGTTTGTTTATTACTTAGTAATTTAATACTATCTCCTGTAATTTGACTTTTATCAGACCAAAGTATGGGATTTATATACATTTTTGTAATACCGTTTGATTGATTAGAATACAGTGAGTCACATTTCCCTTGTAAATCTATTTTAAAAATCTTAACATTGTTATACGTACGGATAATTCTTGAATCTTTTTTCCCAGTAACAAGAAGTGTATCTCCATGAATAAAAGTCGAATCATTTTCTACAATGGAAATAGCTACAGCTTTTTTAATCATAAAAATTGAATCTTTTTTCTCAAAATATTCTGCATAGTTCCCTTTAGCTATAAAGTTTTCAACAGAGTCAATTACTTTAATATTATTGGTAGCTGAAGCGAAACCTCGTTTTTTATCATAATACAAACTATCTCCTTCGATAGTTCTTTGTCCTAAAAATAGTTTAGCATTCTTTATGAAGTGAGAAATATCATCTTTTGTGTTATAAAACCCTCTTTCCGAATATATTTTATTTCCATCATTAAGATTTGTAATGGTAGATGATCCATATAAAAAAGCATACCCAGAATTCGTATAATAATCTAAATGATTTGATTCTATTAAATTATTTGGGTTTGTAATTATAACTTTTGTAGTGGCTGTAAATTTTTTCTTTTTTAAAAAATAATTACCATACTTGCTATTAAGTACATTTGTTTCATCTTTAATAACTGCATTATCATTATAAAATAATATTTGACTATTTCTATTAAAATATAAAGTATCTGTAGTTAATGTCATTGTAGGATCTTTTAGAACAACCTTACCCCATGAAACAGTTTTTTTAGAGTTTGCATCATAGTCTACATATTCGCTTGTTTGTCTTATAGTATCTCCTTGATTAATTAAAACATTACCAATAGCCTTAAAAAAATTACTTTCCTTGTAGTAAAAAGCTTTTTGAGATGTTAATATAGCTCCTGCATGTTTCATAATAACATTCCCTATAAGGACAGTAGCACCGGGATATTTTTTCTCATCTGCAAATTGAATTTCAGCATCAAATTGAATTTTTTTTTGCTGAGAATAACAAACAGTAGAAATTAGCAGTACTTGTATTATAGCCTGAATTTTTTTCAAATTTATAATCTATTTATTTGCTAAAATACTTAAATGATAACGCTAATATTCTTAATATTACTATAAACTATATAAGAATGGTTTGCTTTCTATCTGGACCTACAGAAACAATTTTAATTGGAACACCTGTTTCTTGTTCAATAAAGGCAACATATTTCAAAAGATTTTCAGGTAATTCCTTTGCAGAAGTCATTTTCGTTAAATCCTCATTCCAACCATCAAATTGAGAATAATTTACAGATACATTTTCAGGTTCTATATTATATGGTAAATGACTAATTTCCTTTCCTTTGTAATTATATGATGTACAAACTTTTAAACTGTCAAAACCAGATAATACATCCCCTTTCATCATCATTAATTGTGTAACCCCATTAATATCCACAGCATATTTTAATGCAACTAAATCTAGCCAACCACATCTTCTTGGTCTTCCCGTGGTAGCTCCAAATTCATGACCAACTTTAGCCATAATTGCTCCATATTTATCAAATAATTCAGTTGGAAAAGGGCCTGAACCAACTCTAGTTGTATAAGCTTTAAAAATTCCAAATACCTCACCAATTCTATTTGGGGCAACTCCTAAGCCAGTACAAGCACCAGCAGCAGTTGTATTTGAAGAAGTTACAAATGGATAGGTTCCAAAATCGATGTCTAATAGCGATCCTTGAGCCCCTTCAGCTAAAATAGTTTTCTTTTCTTTAATTGCATTATTTAAGTAGTCTTCGCTATCTATAAATTGTAATTTTCTTAATTTATCAACCCCTTTACAAAACTCTTCCTCTAACTCATTTAAATTATATTGAATGTCTACGTTAAAAAAATTTAGCATTTTTATGTGCTTGTTTGTTAAGGCTTGGTATTTATCTTTCCAATTATTTAGTTCAAGATCACCTATTCTCATACCATTCCTTCCAGTTTTATCCATATATGTTGGACCAATACCTTTAAGAGTAGAACCAATTTTTGCTTTTCCTTTAGAAGCCTCAGAGGCTGCATCTAATAATCTATGAGTAGGAAGTATTAAGTGTGCTTTTCTAGAAATTAAAAGTTTGGATTCATAATCAATTTGATGTTTATCAAGATTTTCTAATTCTTTCTTGAAAATAACAGGGTCTATAACTACACCATTCCCTACTATATTTAGAGCTGTTTTATGAAATATTCCAGATGGGATTGTATGTAAAACATGTTTGTGACCGTCAAAAATTAATGTGTGTCCTGCATTAGGCCCTCCTTGAAATCTAGCTATAATATCATAGTTCTTAGTAAGAACATCAACAATTTTACCCTTTCCTTCATCACCCCATTGTAGTCCTAGTAATAAATCTACCGCCATGTAATATGATTATATTATTTTATTAATTATTAGATTGCTTTTTCGTTCCGTAAAAGTATAAAGAGTGATTGTGAATATCTATATTAAAAACTTCTTCGATAGTTTTTTTTATGACTTGAATTCTAGGATCACAAAATTCTTTAACTTCACCTGTATCAGTAAGTATCAAATGGTCATGTTGTTTATCAAAATAACTTTTTTCATATCGTGCCATAGACTGTCCATCAAATTGATGTTTACGAACCAAACCACAATCTAATAATAAATCAATCGTGTTGTACAAAGTTGCCCTACTAACACGATAGTTCTTGTTTTTCATTTTGATGTATAAAGATTCAATATCAAAATGTTCATCCACATCATATATTTCCTGAAGAATAGCATATCTCTCGGGAGTTTTTCTTTGCTTGTTCTCCTCTAAAAAGCTTGTAAAAACTCTTTTTACAACTTCTTGATTGTTTTTTGAGACCATATAATCACTTTATGTGTTATACAAATTTAATGTTATTATTGATATATCATACTCTTTTTTTAGAAGGTTATTTACATTGTATTAACACGTTTAACTTTTTGAACACCTTCAACCTTTTTTATACTTTCAATTAATTTATTTAATTGAGTTCTATTTTTAACACTTATAGACAGTTTACCATCAAATATTCCTTCGTTACCAGTAATATTTATGCTGTGAATAAAAACATCCATATTATTGGAAATAATTTTAGTCAAATTATTAACAATACCTCTATTATCCTCTCCACTTAGTTTAAGTATAGCTTTGAATTCTTGGCTAGAATCTATCCACTTTGCTTTTATAACCCTGTAAGCATAGTTAGATTGTAATGAAATTGAATTCGGACAATCTTTTTTATGAACTTTTATTCCATCATTAATTGTTAGAAAGCCAAAAACTTTGTCTCCCGGAATTGGTTTACAACATTTAGATGCGGTATAGTCTAACTTCTCTTCTTCCTGTCCAAAAACAAGATCATCATATTTTGGAGAAACCTCTTCTTTATTGATAACATCTTTTGATGGAGGTCTTATCAATCGCTTCTTAAAGAAGTTAACAATCAAATTATTTCGTTGACTTACAAAGTTTTTGAGCTGAGTATTGTCAATTGCACCATTACCAATTTTAAAAAATAAATCAAAACTAGTTTTAAGTTTAAAAAAGACCACTAATTCATTAATAGATTTTTCATTAAAATTAATCTTCAAATGCCTTAATTTTCTTGCTAAAATAGCTTTTCCTTCTTCTGAAATTTTCTTTTCTTCATCTTTTAGTGCCACTTTAATCTTTGTCCTGGCTCTAGCAGTAATTACAAAATCTAACCAACGCGCATTTGGCTTATTGTTTAATGTTGTATATACCTCAATTTGATCTCCGCTAGCTAATTCGTGACTTAAAGGAACTAATTTTCCATTAACTTTTACTCCTCTACATTTTAATCCAACATCTGTATGAATTGAAAAAGCAAAATCTAAAGCAGATGCACCTTTTGGTAATGATTTTAAATCCCCTTTAGGAGTAAAGACATAAATTTCTTTTGCATATAAATTTAGCTTGAAATCTTCAACAAAATCAACCGCATTAATACTCTGATTTTCTAAAGTTTCTTTTAATCTATTTAACCAACCATCTAAACCATTTTCATTTTCTATTCCTTGCTTGTATTTGAAATGGGCAGCATATCCCTTTTCTGCAATTTCATTCATTCTATCAGAACGGATTTGCACTTCAACCCATTTTGCTTTTGGACCCACTACAGTTATGTGTAATGCTTCATAACCGGTAGATTTTGGTTGAGAAATCCAATCTCTTAGTCTTGAGGGGTTTGGTTTAAAATAATCTGTTACAATAGAATAAATTTTCCATGCATCAAATTTTTCATCATCTGATGAGGGTTCAAATATTATTCTAATGGCAAATTTATCATATACCTCATCAAAAGAAACATTTTGCTTTCTCATTTTTCTACGAATAGAAAAGATAGATTTAAAACGTCCTTTAATCTGGTAATTAAACTTTTCTTTCAAAAGACCACTATTTAGAGTCTTTTCGAATGATTCAATATAGTTTTCTTGCTCTTCTTTACTTTCACTAATTCTTCCAGAAATATCATTGTAAACATCTGGTTCTGTATATTTCAAACCTAAATCTTCTAATTCAGTTTTAATGTTATATAGGCCCAATCGATGGGCTAGAGGAGCATATATGTATAATGTTTCAGATGCTATTTTTACTTGTTTATCAGCTGGCATAGCGTCCATTGTTTGCATATTGTGTAATCGATCTGCTACTTTAATTAAAATTACCCGTACATCATCATTTAAGGTGAGTAACATTTTTCTGAAATTTTCTGCTTGAATGGAATGATCTTTGTCTTTTTTTAGATTAGAAATTTTTGTCAATCCACTTACAATCCTAGAGACATTTTCTCCAAATAAACGCTCTATATCGTCCACAGAATATTTAGTGTCTTCAACAACATCATGTAACAATGCAGCTGCGATCGATACTGCACCTAATCCTATCTCATTTGCAACAATTTTTGCAACAGCTATTGGGTGAAAAATATAAGGTTCGCCTGTTTTTCTCCTTTGTTGAGAATGAGCTTCAACAGATAAATTAAAAGCTTTACGAATCATTAATTTATTTGACCTTGATAAGGTTTGATAAGTTTCTTTCAAGAGATTTTTATAACGTTTTGCTATCTCTTTATTTTCTTGCTGTATGGTTGATTTGTATTCCAATGATGAACTTATCCTATTTAATATTAAAACATAGTATTTTTGAATAATAAATGAATTCTATTGATAATGAAAGTAGCATAAAAAATGTGTTTTAGCAAATTTTTTTTTAGTGTCAGTCTATTGTTTTAAATTTTGAATTCTATTAAACAATGTTGGATGAGAGTAGTGAAAGAATACATAAAGAGGGTGAGGTGTTAAATTACTTAAACTATTTTTAGATAGTTTTTTTAAAGAGCTAACTAATGGTTCACTAGCAAATGTATCTTTTGCGTAATTGTCTGCCTGATATTCAAATCTTCTAGACATATAATTCATCAATAAACCTGTTATCTTTGATATTGGAGTATATAAAATACCAAATGCAATGAGACTTATATGGAAACTTGGTATGGAAACCCCTAAAGAAATAGATAAAATTGAAGTATTTATGAATAATGATAAAATAAATAAAGTAATTCCTGTAAGTAAAATTGAAGTAATTAGATTATAAAAAATATGCTTTCTTTTATAGTGACCAACTTCATGAGCTAAAACGGATACTATTTCTTCAACAGTTAAATCGTTTAAAAGTGTATCATAAAGTGCAACTCTTTTTTGAGTTCCAAATCCTGTAAAATAGGCATTTGCTTTCGTTGAACGCTTAGAGCCATTAATTATAAATATATTATTTAGTTTAAATCCAACAGAACTTGTATATTTTGTAATTTCATTTTTAAGTTCACCGTCTTCTAATGGAATTTGCTTATTAAATAAAGGGACTATAAGTTTGGAATAAAACATATTCATAAATAAAGAGATTAAAGAAATAACTCCCCAAGTATAAAGCCAAAAGTGTTTTCCTGTAAAATCATAAAACAAAATAATAAGTCCTAACATAAATCCACCAAAAATTACTGTCATTGTTGATCCTTTGATTTTATCTTGAAAAAAAGTTTTTTTTGTGGTTTTGTTAAAACCAAACTTTTCTTCAATTACAAATATTTTATAATAAGAAAAAGGTGATGTAATTATATCAGATCCTATAGAAATAATTCCAAAGAAAATTAAAGCTATTAAAATATTATTATCTGAAAAACTTCTAGCTAAATTGTCTACCCAAGCAAAACCCTCTAAAAATAAAAATATCAGAGTTAATAACAAAGATGAGGATGAAGAAAATAGACCGAATCGATGATTTATTTTTTTATAAGCTTGAGATTTTTGATATTCTTTATTATCATAGACATCGGACAATATTTCGGGAATAGATTCTTTAAAACCTCTTAGATTAAGAATTTCTAAAGCCTTGTCTATTATGAAATTAAGAATAAGAATTGTAATAATTATATAAAATAAAGTATCGGGTTGCATTATTTGATATGTTTTTTTCTTGCATATATAGCAGCTCCAATTATTCCTGCGTTATTTTTAAATTTTGCGACTTTTAATTTTACATCTAAAGATAAGTGTTGTTTGAAATTATCATATTTTTTACTAATCCCTCCACCAATGATGATAAGATTAGGAGAAAAGACTAAATTAATATATTTCAATAATACATCTAAACGTAATGCCCATTCTTTTAGTGTTAAATTTTCTTTTTTTCTAACAGAATCAGCACAAAAAAATTCAATTATGTCCCCGTCTTTGTGTAACATTTTCCCTATTTCTAAATTTGGTATTAATTTTCCATTATTAAATAAAGCTGAACCAATTCCTGTACCTATTGTAATAACTATAACCACACCTTTTTCTTTAATACCAGACCCAAGGTTTAATTCTGCGATACCAGCTAAATCAGCATCATTACTTATGTAAAAGGGAATATTACACTTTTTTTTAAATAAATCATCAACTTTTACATTTTTCCATTCTTTACTTAAATTTCCTGAATGAATACAACGTCCATTTATTATGGTAGTTGGAAAACTACAACCAACTGCTTTTTTCCAATTAAAATGTTTAATTATCATTTTTATAACACTTGTGATAGCATCTGGTGTTGCCGGTTTTGGAGTTTCTATTCTGTGTCTTTCAGAAATTAATTTTCCAGATTTAGTATCAATAATAGCTGCCTTAATTCCGGATCCCCCAATATCTATTCCCAATATCTTCATTAGTTATTATTTAAATTTTCTTTGTCTTTTTGCTTCAAATAGAATAATTGCTGCAGCTACAGAAACATTCATGGAATCGATTTCTCCTTGCATAGGAATATTGATATTTTTAGTAGCATTTGTTCGCCAAATATCTTTTAGACCAGTTGACTCAGTACCCATAATAATGGCAGAAGAACCTTTGTAGTTTTCTTTTATATATGAATTAGAGTTTTGCAGCGTAGTTGCATAAGAATTAATATTATTTTTTTCTAAAAAACGAATGATATCTTGAGATGAGGCTATTATAATTTGATTTGTAAATATACAACCCAAACTAGATCTAATTACATTAGGGTTAAATATATCCGTTTTTGAATCTGCTAGTATAACTGCATCAATATTTGCAGCATCAGCAGTTCGAAGCATCGCACCAATATTTCCTGGTTTTTCTATACCTTCGATGATTAGAATTAATGGATTTATTTTTTTTAGACTTATTGAATCAATTTTTGTATTTCTCACTACTGATAGAGCTATGATACCCTCCGTAGATTCTCTATAGGCAATTTTCTGATATACTTCTTCAGAGATTTCAATGAGATTTATTTCTGTAAATAAATCAATATATTCTTGTGGAACAATTTTAGATACAAAAAGAAGTGACTTTATAGTATAATTCCCTTTAAGCGCTAGGGTTACTTCTCGTTTTCCTTCAATTACAAATAAACCTTGCTTTTTTCGCTCTCTAGATTTTTCCTGAAGTTTAATAATATTTTTAATAAATGAATTATGAAGGCTTTCTATTTTTTTCATTCTTACAAAATAACAAATTTTGAGATTATTATCACCTATTTAATTTTGTGTAATTAAAACTAAAAAATATTCAAAAATTATTTTTCCCATTAATTTTGGAATCATAGCGTTTCCATAAGTTTGTCTGATGTGATTCTAAACTTATTTTTCTTCCTTGAATAAATGCATGTTCTAAAATGTTTGTTTTCATATCTAATGCATCACCTTCAGAAATAAATAGTGTTGCATCTTTACTTACTTCTAGAGTACCTACAGATTTTTCTATCCCTAATATTTTGGCCGCATTACCTGTTATCATTGCAACAGCCTCTTCTGAAGCCACGCCATGAGCCGCATAAGTACCAGCATAAAAAGGGAGGTTTCTGGTATTCATACGTTCCATTTGACCTTCCATTCCTATAGCTACCGTAAGTCCAGAATCTATTAAAATTGATGCATTTCTATAAGGTAAGTCATAATCATCATCTTCATTTTCAGGAATTCTATGGGCTCTCTGAATAACAATTGGAATATTATTTTTAATTAATAAATTTGATACTTTTTCTGCTTCTGCACCATTAACAATAACAATATTATTAATTTCTAAGCTTTTAAATATAGTCACTGCATCGGTAATTTCTTTTTGTCCATTTACATGAATAAATATTTTCTGATCTCCCTCAAATAAACTTTTTGTTGCTTCATAAGCTAAATTAATTTTTTTGACATCTTCGGTTAGGTAGCGTTTAGCATTCCTAAAATAATTAAAAATATTCTCAATATTTTCTGAATATTTTTTATCAGGTTTTAATGAATTACTTTCACCTAGCCACCATCTTCCACGAGAAAAACTTTCGGGCCAATTAATGTGGATTGCATCATCCGTTTTTATAGTTGCATCTTCCCAATTCCATGCATCCAATTGTACAATAGATGAGGTTCCTGAAACAACTCCACCTCTTGGAGCTATTTGAGCCATTAACACTCCATTTGGCCTCATAGATTCTACGACCTTACTTTCAGCATTATAAGCAATTAAGCTTCTAATATGAGGAAGCATTTGACCTACTTCGTCTGTATCTACTGATGCTCTAACGGCATCAACTTCGGCCAATCCTAATGAAGAATTAATAGCTATAAATCCAGGGTATATATGCTTTCCTTTTGCATTTATAATGATACCTGACCTTCCTATCTTGGAAAGTGAACTTCCGACAAACTTAATTTTACCATTTTTTAATATTAACAAAGAGTTTTTTATAATCTTTCCATTTCCTAAATGCGCTGTAGCTCCTTCAATTGAATATTCCACTGTTTGCTTATGAGCAGGTATTTGCTGTGCACCTGTAGGTAAAGTAAATAAGCAAAATATCATGCTAATTATAATATATTGTTTCATGTAATTTATTATTTTATTATTCGGTTTCACATGTAAAGTTTTTCAAGATTTTTTTTCTAGGTATTTGGGTTTTTGAACCTTTTATTTTTTCTTTTAACATCAGAGTAACCAACTTACTTTTTTCTGACTTTATGGCTTCCCTTTTCTTTTTATCTTCTTCAATATCAAAAAATATTTTTCCTTCAATAATCGTTTTTTCAGCAATTGCATATATAGATAATGGATTATTGCTCCATAAAACAACATCTGCATCTTTTCCAACTTTTATACTTCCAACTTTGTCATCAATGTGGAGTAGTTTGGCAGGATTTATAGTTACCATATTCCATGCATCTATTTCAGTTACTCCACCATATTTAATTGTTTTTGCAGCTTCTTGATTTAATCTTCTTGACATTTCTCTATCGTCTGAGTTGATAGCTACAGTAACACCAGCATTATGCATAATAGCAGCATTATAAGGAATCGCATCTTTTACTTCATACTTATATCCCCACCAGTCAGAAAATGTAGAACCTCCAACACCATGTTTTTTCATTTTATCAGCTACTTTATAACCCTCTAAAATATGAGTAAATGTGTTTATAGTGAAATTAAATTTTTCAGCTACTTTCATTAACATGTTAATTTCACTTTGTACATAAGAATGACATGAAATAAAACGTTCTTTATTTAAAATTTCCGATAATGTTTCCAACTCTAAATCTTTTCTATACGATTGACCACTTTTTTTTAGCGCATCATATTCTTTAGCTCTTTGGAAATAGTCAACAAATACTTGCTCCGTTCCCATTCTAGTTTGTGGAAAACGAACTCTTTCTATGTCTCCCCAGTTTGATTGTTTTACATTCTCCCCTAAAGCAAATTTTATAAACTTAGGAGTATTATCATAAATCATATTAGATACATTTTCTCCCCATTTTAATTTGATAACAGCAGAACGCCCACCAATTGGATTTGCAGAGCCATGAAGAATTTGAATAGAAGTGACTCCCCCAGCTAAGTTTCTGTATATGTTAATATCATTTGGATTTACAACATCTTCAATGGTTACTTCTGCAGTTGAATTATGTCCAGCTTCATTAATTGATGAGGCTGCAATATGTGAATGTTCATCTATGATTCCTGCAGTCAAATGTTTACCAGTTCCATCAATAATTATTCCTTTTCTAGTTGTTATATTTTTCCCAATTTCAGCTATCTTACCTTGTTTTAAGAGTACATCTGTGTTTTCTAAAATACCGCTATTTTCACTTGTCCATACGGTGATATTTTTAATTAAGATTGTTTGCTGTTTAGGTTGAGAAAAATTTCCGAATCCAATATTAGGAAAACTTACAGGCATAACCTCAGGAATTTTAGTAACTTCTTTTTTATTAGCTTCCTTTTTATTATTATTATCCTTTATTGCTGACCAGTATGAAGATGTTCCATCAACATTAAAATAGTTCCCTTCTAATCCTTTAGGTGAGGATGTAGATAATATCCTAGTAATATCGTTTGAGTCATTAATCGTAATTGAAACCCAACCATCAGTGAAAGAAAATTTAGAATTTGTTTGTTTTCCATTAGATTTAATACTACCCATTTGTTGAGCTCCCTTTCCAGATACAGTTAAATCATAACTTTTTTCATTTAGGTTAAAAGTATATACACCTGTAATATCTTTAATATTCATATCATTAATTATGTGCTGTTTCCCTTGAATCCAGTTTTCATAAATAATTGTTTTATTATCAAATATATCTCCATTAGTAATTATAAAATTAGCATGACTTCCTAGATTTAAATTCCCAATATCATTTTTTCCAATTATACCAGCAGGAATGGTAGTCAGAGACTCTAAGGCTTTAGTTTTATCAAAACCATAATGTATTGCTTTTTGTAAATTCTTATGAAAAGATTTTATTGATTTTAAATTATGAGTAGTCAATGCAAATATCACATTATTTTTTGCTAAAATTGCAGGATTAGTGGGTTCTTGATTCCACCTTCTCATGTCATGTAAAGATATTTTATTTGCTAACAATGGATTACTAACATCATAAGGATCTCTAAAGTTTATTGGAATAATCATTTTAGCACCAGTTTCTACGACATCATTAATTTTTTCAAATTCATCGCCACCACCAACAATGGTATACTGAATTCCAAATTCGTCACCAACTTTATCGGCTCTAAAAACATCCAATTGGTTTCCTGCATCAAATATTTGAACTAAATTCTTATTGTTATTTAAAGAAGCTAGAGAATTATCTGTATTTTTTGCATTTCCATTTGAATACCAATCTGCATCTAAATACATCTGTCGAAGTAAAGCCATAGCCCCCATTCTAGAGGTAGGATAACTTTGATTAGACAAAATACTTTTAGAAAATGATAAGTATTGGGCAGATTTTTTATCTATAATTCTATATCCATCTGATAATTTCGTGTTAAGTGCAACTAATATTCCATTCCCCCTAACAATACCGTCTTGCATATGAGTATTCACAACTCCAAAACCAGCATTAATTAATTCTTTAGCTTTTTTAGGGTCAAATATAAAGGAATGAGATGCATCTACTTCTGGTCTAATATGATCGTTCCAATAATATCCTGTTCGAGTGGCATCATATTTAGGACTTCTATTCCTAGTCCTAGCTCTTTTAGGCTTTTTTATACCAAAATCAGAATATATATCAATAAAAGAAGGATATATTATTTTTCCATTTAAATCAATGATTTTTGTTCCTAACGGAATTTTAATAAATTTCCCTATTCCTTCAACTCTACCATCTTTAATAAGCAATGTACCTTTTCTTATGATTTTTGATGGTGAACTGTAAATTTTTGCGTTAGTGAAGGCAACTAATGTGTTTTTGGTGATTTTAACACCATTATTGATAGGGAAATAATCTTGTGCTTGAGAATAATAATATGTCAGAAGCATTAGTAAGATTGATAGTTTTCTCATAATAAACAGCTTTGATTACAATATATAAATTATTGAGCAGAATATTCTTGTAATGTTATTTAATTTTTTTTAACAAAAACTTTATGAAGTTTGTGGGATGTTTTTTTCGTGCGTAAATAAATTTTGAGTAGAAATTTATTTTTTATGAATGATTGGCTTAAAATAACTTATAAATAAATCAACTACGTAATTATATGATTCGAGACCTTTTATTTGATTATTTGATTTTAAATACGCGTCATAACCTTTTTTTATAATAGGTTCAAAAGGATTACTATATGAATTCCAAAAATCTGAAGATTCTTTAAAATCATTAATAATACCTTGATTGATTTTATTATATATTTCCCAATATTTATTTCGATCTCTTTTATATAATTCAAAAATAGAATATCTAGTTGCCATTCTGAGGGCTGCATATTTAAAATAAAGATCATCATTTGCTAAAGCTGCAAGAAAACCAATAAAATTTGCTTCATTTTCTGCAGCATATCCGAGCTGATGAGCCATTTCATGACAAGTTGTTGTAGGGATACTTGTTTTAGGAATTCTATGATTAACTTGAGCCTCTCCAGTAAAAGGATTCATGTAACCAGATGTACCATTGTATGTCTGTATCAAGCTCATAACAGAATTCTTTACTTTTCCATAATCGTAAGTAAATTGAGGAAATTTTTTAGAAAGATTATCATAACCCTCCTTTGCTAGTAGATAAATCTCTTGATTTGAATATGGGACTGTTATTTTTATTTTAGATGAGTTGGTTATCTCTAAATGAGTTGTGTTTAAATAAGATATTAAAAAGTTTGATAGTTCTATCAATTCCTCATTACTGTAATTTGAGCTTTTATATCCTAATTTTTTTGCTAGAGGTTCTCTAAAGTAGTTTAAACCCCAAAATAAATAGAAAAAAAAATAAATTACAGATAGAAAAGCAGTTATCTCTATAATTTTAATTTTTAAGTTTTTAAATTCTGTTTTGATTAAATTAGTTAAATAGTAACAACAGTAAAACACAAAAAAAATAATTAAAAAATCACCAACTGAAAAAGGAATCCAGCCTATTATATATCTTAGTAATGAACTGATATATGGATAAATTCCATTAGAATAATAGATTTCAATTAAAGAAGGGTTATTTTTAATCCAAGATATAAACAAAATTTGAACTCCTAGAAAAATAGATAGATAAACATTTCTTTTTTTAACTTTCATAATTGTAAAAATAATGAACAATTTTTACAACTTACTACTTTGTTAACATGATAATAACAATTTGGTTAACAAATCTTGTGTACAAATAAATACGCTCAGGACAAACTACATTAGCTAGTAAAAATATACATTTGTTGTCATGGAAAAAACACAATCATTTAGCAGAAAAAAGTCAGATCAGACTAAAATAATTAGTCTAGAAAAAGGGAAGGTACCACCCCAAGCTGTTGACCTAGAAGAAGCCGTACTAGGAGCAATGATGATTGACAAAAAAGGAATAGACGATGTGATTGATATTTTACATCCAGATGCCTTTTATGAACTTAAGCATCAAGAAATTTTTCAGGTTATTTATGACCTTTTTCAAGAATCAAAACCAATAGATTTACTGACAGTTTCAAATGCATTAAGAAAAAGTGCTAAATTAGATTTAATTGGTGGTGACTTTCATTTAATTAGACTAACTCAAAAAGTTGCTTCCTCTGCTCATATTGAATTTCATGCTAGAATTATTCTTCAAAAATATATCCAACGAAGATTAATAAGTATTTCTAGTGATATTATTGAAAATGCATATGATGAAACAGCAGATGTTTTTGATTTATTAGACAATGCTGAATCAAAATTATTTGAGGTAACTCAAGGAAATTTAAAGAAAAGTTCTGAAGGAGCTAGTGATCTTGTAAGACAAGCACTAACAAAGATTCAGGAAATTTCTAATAAAGAAGGAATGAGCGGTTTGGCTACAGGTTTTACTAAGTTAGATGCCATAACTTCTGGATGGCAAGATTCAGATTTAATTATTATTGCTGCAAGACCAGGTATGGGGAAAACAGCTTTTGTTATTTCTATGGCAAAAAATATGGCAATAGATTTTAATCATGCTGTTGCAGTTTTTTCATTAGAAATGTCATCAGTTCAGTTAATCACTCGTATGATTTCATCTGAAACCGGTTTAACATCAGAAAAGTTACGTAAAGGTAATTTAGAAGCACATGAATGGGAGCAATTAAATGTTAAAGTCAAACGCTTATCTGATGCTCCTATATTCATAGATGATACACCATCGTTATCTATTTTTGATCTACGAGCAAAAGCTCGTCGTTTGGTATCTCAACATAATGTTAAGATTATTGTTATTGATTATTTACAATTAATGACAGCTGGAACAAATAATAAAGGTAGTGGAAACCGTGAACAAGAAATTTCAATGATTTCTAGAAATTTAAAAGCTTTAGCAAAAGAACTTGAAGTTCCAGTTATTGCTTTATCTCAATTATCAAGAGCAGTTGAAACTAGAGGTGGAAGTAAACGACCATTATTATCAGATCTACGTGAATCTGGTGCTATAGAACAAGATGCTGATATAGTATCATTTATTTTTCGTCCAGAATATTATGGAATGACAGAATGGGACGATGATGATCATACTCCATGTGAAGGTCAAGGTGAATTTATTATCGCAAAACATAGAAATGGTGGTTTGGATAATATACGCCTAAAATTCACCGGTCACCTAGCAAAATTCTCTGATTTAGAAGAAGGTTTTAGTGGAGAATTTCAATCTAGCATGAATACAAAATTTGCCGAAGACGTATTTCCAGATTCCCGAATCGAACCAAAAGATGCTTTTGGTTCAGATGGAGATGAAGTACCCTTTTAATTTTTAATAATGACATTTTTGTTATGAAAAAACTTTTATTGATATTATGCTTTTTATTTTTTTATAATTCAGTTCTAGCATCATTTATATATGTGCCAATGAATCATGACAATCAAAAAAATCATCTAAAAGCCTATGGCATTGTTTATTATTCATTACAATCAGGATTAAAAGCTAAATGGTTGTTAAACTATGATGGTGGTGCTTTTTTGATAGAAAACAATCCTATCATCGAAAATGAGTGTAAAATTCGTGGAGTATCTTATCAGATAATTTCCGATTCAAAAGCCAAACTAATCTTACAAGATATATCATCACCATCTAAAAATCAAGAAGCAGTAATTTTAGAAAAGGCTCCTAAAATTGCAGTATATTCTCCTAAAGATAAAATGCCATGGGATGATGCAGTTACAATGGTTCTTACCTATGCTGAAATTCCATTTGATATTATTTATGATAAAGAAGTGCTTAGCGATAAATTATTATTATATGAATGGTTACATCTACATCATGAAGACTTTACCGGACAGTATGGACGTTTTTATGGTGCATTTAGAAATATTCCATGGTATGTGGAAGGAAAATTAAGGGCAGAGAAATTAGCGACTGACCTAGGTTTTGATAAAGTTTCACAATTGAAGTTGGCTGTCAGTAAAAAAATTAGAGATTTTGTTGTTGGTGGTGGATTTATGTTTGCAATGTGTTCAGCAACAGATAGTTTTGACATTGCACTTGCTGCTGAAGGAGTAGATATTGCAGAATCAATGTTTGATGGAGATCCATCAGAATTAAATTATCAATCTAAGATTAACTTTAAAAAAACATTTGCTTTCAAAGACTTTGAATTAATAAGAAACCCAACTACCTATGAGTTTTCTTCAATAGATATGACTAGTAAACGTTTAATTCCAAAAACCTCAGATTATTTTTCTTTAATTGAATTTTCAGCAAAATGGGATCCTGTCCCAACTATGCTAACTCAAAATCATACTCAATTAGTTAAAGGTTTTATGGGGCAAACTACTTCTTTTGATAGAGCTGCTATCAAATCTACAATTTTAGTCATGGGAGAAAATAGAACCAATAGAGAAGCAAGATATATTCATGGAGTTAAAGGAAAAGGACTTTTTACTTTTTATGGTGGTCATGATCCAGAAGACTATACTCACAGAGTAGGTGATCCAAAAACAGAATTAGATTTACATCCAACTTCACCTGGATACCGATTAATTTTAAATAATGTATTATTTCCAGCAGCAAAAAAGAAGAAGCAGAAAACATAGTTAATAACCTTGTTAATTTTCCAATCAAATAAATCTTGTCAATTGATTTTTAAAAAATTACTTTTGAAACATAAATAATAATTCATGGCTACTACTCAACAATTAAAAGATTTTACACAACAAGTTCGAAGAGATATTTTAAGAATGGTTCACGCTGTAAATTCTGGTCACCCAGGCGGTTCATTGGGTTGTGCAGAGTTTTTTACAGTTTTATTTCAAGAAGTACTTGAATATTCTACTGATTTTTCGATGAATGGTGAAAATGAAAATCTTTTCTTTTTATCAAACGGACATATATCACCTGTATTCTATAGTGTATTAGCTAGAAGTGGTTTCTTTTCTATAGGAGAGTTGGCTACTTTTAGAAAAATTGACACACGTCTTCAAGGACACCCTACAACTCATGAAGGTTTGCCTGGAGTAAGAATAGCTTCTGGTTCTTTGGGTCAAGGAATGTCTGTAGCTATTGGTGCTGCTGAGGCTAAGAAGCTAAATGGAGATAATAAAATTATTTACACTTTACATGGAGACGGTGAATTACAAGAAGGTCAGATATGGGAATCTACGATGTATGCATCAGCAAAAAAAATAGATAATTTAATATCCACTATAGATCTAAATGGGAAACAAATTGATGGTTCTACTGACGAAGTATTACCTATGGGAAGTATTAAAGCAAAATTTGAAGCTTTTGGCTGGGATGTTCTGGATGTAAGAGAAGGAAATGATATAGAAGCTATTAAAGCTGGTCTAGCAGATGCGAAATCTAGAACAGGAAAAGGAAAGCCAGTTTGTATTTTGTTACATACGGAAATGGGTAATGGTATTGATTTTATGATGCATACCCATGCTTGGCATGGTAAAGCACCTAATGATGAGCAATTGGCAAATGCACTAAAACAAAATCCTGTTACTCTTGGTGACTATTAATAATAATGTATAATTAGATATCTCACATCCTACTCTTCATTCATTAGGATTTTTTATGTTTTTATTTACACTTCATCTTAAGTAAAAAAGTATCTTTACGTCTTAAAAATCAAATTTAAAAAATGCGAATAGGAATTGTATGTTATCCAACCTTTGGGGGTAGTGGTGTAGTCGCTACAGAATTAGGGATGGCCCTTGCCAATAAAGGTCATGAGGTTCATTTTGTGACTTACAATCAACCTGTTCGATTAGATTTCATCTCACATGACTTACATTTTCATGAAGTTTTAATGGAAGAGTATCCATTGTTTCAATACCAACCTTATGAACTTGCATTGTCTACCAAATTAGTAGAAGTTGTATCTAAATACAATTTAGAAATCTTACATGTTCATTACGCAATTCCTCATGCTTATGCAGCTTATATGGCAAAAATGATGCTAAATGAGAAAGGTATAGATGTAAAAGTAGTAACAACTCTTCACGGAACAGATATAACATTGGTTGGAAGTCACCCAAGTTATAAGACAGCTGTTGAGTTTAGTATTAATAACTCTGATATAGTTACTTCAGTTTCTGAAAGCCTAAAACAAGATACTTTAAGATTGTTTGCAATTACCAATGAAATAAAAGTAGTTCATAATTTTATAGATACAGAAAAGTATGATCGTGAATCAAAAAACGAATATCAACGAATAGCTGTAGCTAAACCAGAAGAAAGAATTCTAACTCATATTTCAAATTTTAGGCCTGTAAAACGAATAGAAGATGTTGTAAAAATATTTTATAATGTACAAAAAGAGATTCCGGCTAAACTTTTAATGGTGGGTGAGGGGCCAGAAAAAAGAAATGCAGAGTTGTTGGTAAAGAAGTTAGGAATTCATGATAGCGTTATTTTCTTAGGTAATAGTCATGAAATAGCAAAAATATTATGTTATACAGATATCTTTTTATTACCTTCTAAAAGTGAAAGCTTTGGCTTGTCTGCTCTTGAGGCAATGGCAGCACAAACAGCTATCATATCTACAAATACAGGAGGCTTGCCAGAGGTAAATGTTCATAGTGTAACAGGATTTCTAAGTAATTTAGGTGATGTGGAAGATATGGCTAAAAATGCTCTGAGTATTCTAAAAGATGATTTAACTTTACTACGCTTTAAAGAGAATGCTAAAAAACATACTAAACAATTTTGTTTAGAAAACATTTTACCAGTTTACGAAGAGATTTATAGTTCAGTGTTAGAAAAAGTACTTTAAGAGTTATAAAACTCAATGCTTTCTATAAGCAATGCATTATTTATTTTACAATCTAATTTAAAATCTTCAAAATCATTAAGTAATACAAAATTTACCTGCCCATTACTATTTTTCTTATCGTGTTTTAATAAGGCAAAAATAGGATCATAATCTGATACGTCAATACTAACTTTTTTGTACATCTCATCAATCATGTTTTTAACGATCATAAGTTTCTCTTTGGAAAGTTGTAAAACCTTGTAAGATAAATAGGATTCACAAACCATACCGATAGCTATTGCTTCTCCATGTGTTAAGTTGTTTTTATTTTTAGATTCTAAAAAATAAGATTCTATTGCATGACCTAATGTATGTCCAAAGTTTAAAACTTTTCGCAAACTATTTTCTTTAGGGTCTTGTAAAACTATTTCATTTTTTATTTCTATAGACCTATGAATTAATTCATTGATTTTTAGTTTATTAAAACTTTTTAGTGACTCTAATAGTTTAATATCGTATGTAAGTCCATATTTAATAATTTCAGCACTTCCTGAACGAAATTCTCTTTCATTTAATGTAGCTAAATAGTCTCCGTCTATAAGTACAATTTGAGGGTTTGCAAATAAGCCAATTTGATTTTTTAAAACACCTAAGTCTACCCCAGTTTTTCCTCCAACAGAAGCATCAACTATGCTAAGCAACGTGGTAGGGATATTCACAAAATCTATACCTCTTTTGTAAGTTGAGGCAACAAAACCGCCTAAATCTGTAATAACACCACCTCCCAGAGTAATTAATAAACTATTTCTATCGGCACTCAACTCAGTAAGTGTTTTCCAAACCCCGCTACAAGTATCTAAGTTTTTATTTATTTCTCCAGATGCTATTTCTATAATTTCAATCCGTTTATCTGTTTCTAGTAATGGAATGAATACAGGATAACAAAGTTCAAGTGAGTTTTCATCTACCAAAATAAAAATTGAAGAATAGTTTTTATTAATAATTAAGGAATTTAATTTTTCATATCCTTTGTGTTTAAAATGTATGTAATATGTAGCTGCTTTGATAGATTTCATGTCCTAAAAATTTCAAATACAAATAAACTACAAAATATTGAATAATTTAAGATAGCTGTTTATCTTTGTTACCATATTAAAAATAATGAAACTCTTTAATAATACTGAAATAGCATTCTCACTAAAATCAGATTCTCAATTAGAAAGGGCTTTTTTTTTATTTAAATTAATTCAAAGTCACCCAATGGTTAAGATTGGTACTGCTATTACAAATTTTGCTTTAAAAGCGAATCTTCCTGTTGAGAGTTTAATTCGTTCTTCAGTATTTGATCATTTTTGTGGTGGAGTAACAGAAGAAGATTGTATTTCCAATATAGAAAACATGTATAATTATGGTGTTTGTTCTGTATTAGATTATTCTGTAGAAGGTAAAGAAACAGAGGAACAATTTGATATTGTAAAAGCTAAAACTTTAAAAAACATTGAATTTGCCAAGAAAAAAGATTCGATTCCATTTGTGGTTTTTAAACCTACTGGGGTGGGCCGCTTCTCTTTATATCAAAAAATTACAGAAAAAAAACCACTTTCAAATGAAGAAAAAAGTGAGTGGATTACTGTCATGAATCGTTATTATGAAATATGTGATAAAGCAATAAAATATGACGTACCTATTTTAATTGATGCCGAAGAGAGTTGGATGCAAGATGCAGCAGACGTATTGGTAGAAGGCTTAATGCATAAGTATAATGTACATAAAGCTATTGTTTTTAATACATTACAAATGTATCGCCACGATAGGATGGAATATTTAAGAGAAATTCATCAGAAAGCTCTTAAAGGAAATTATCATATAGGATTAAAAATAGTTCGTGGTGCTTACATGGAAAAAGAACGGGAAAGAGCAAAAGAAAATAACTATCCATCTCCTATTTGTGTTGATAAAAATGCTACTGATAAAAATTTTAATGATGCTATAAAATTTATGATGGAACACGATAAAATTGCACTTTTTGCTGGAACACATAATGAAGACAGTTCCTACTTTTTATTAGATTTAGCTAAGCGTTATAAGATATCTCCAAAAGATAATCGATTGTGGTTTGGTCAATTGTATGGTATGAGTGACCATATAAGTTTTAATTTAGCTAAAGAAGGATACAATACAGCTAAATACGTTCCTTTTGGACCAGTTAGAGATGTGATGCCCTATCTTATAAGAAGAGCCGAAGAAAACACCTCTGTAGCAGGACAAACTAGTAGAGAGCTAAATCTAATTAAAGAAGAAAGAGCAAGAAGAAAATTAGAATGAATACTGTAGAAGAAATAAAAGAACTCCTTCAAAAAAATAAAAAACGTTTAGATAAAGAACTTCAGCAAAGTAAAGAAGCTGTTAGTTTAATAAAAAAATCTATGCATTCTTCTTTATCTGAGGAGGAAAAAGAAAAAATTAAAATACAGTTATTAGATATCTGTAAAGCCATTCCTGCATTTACAGTATTTATGCTACCTGGAGGAGCTTTGTTATTGCCCCTATTAATCAAATTAATTCCAGATATTTTACCAACAGCTTTTAGAGATGATGAAGAGTCAATAAATTAATGCTAATTTATCTAATCTCTTAAAGTAAAACATTACTTTTGCAACTTCAAAAAAAACAAGCATGCAATCAATTAGGAATATTGCCATTATAGCCCACGTAGATCATGGTAAGACTACATTAGTAGACAAGATTATAGATCAAGCAAAAATTTTAGATGATCGTAAAGAACGTAAAGATTTATTATTAGATAATAATGATCTAGAAAGGGAAAGAGGAATTACAATTTTATCAAAAAATGTTTCTGTTAATTATAAAAATGTAAAGATAAATGTAATAGATACTCCTGGTCATGCGGATTTTGGTGGTGAAGTAGAGCGAGTATTAAAAATGGCTGATGGTGTTTTATTATTGGTAGATGCTTTTGAGGGTCCAATGCCACAAACACGTTTTGTATCAGGTAAGGCGCTAGAACTTGGGTTAACTCCAATTGTTGTTGTGAACAAGGTTGATAAAGAAAATTGTACACCAGACTTAGTTCATGAAAAAGTATTTGATTTGATGTTTGCATTAGAAGCTACAGAAGAACAACTAGATTTTACTACAATTTATGGTTCGGCAAAAAATGGTTGGATGAGTACAGATTGGCAAGATCCTAAAGATAATATTTTAGATTTGTTAGATGCCGTTGTAGAATCTATACCTGAGGCACCTTACAGAGATGGATCTCCTCAAATGCAAATTACTTCGTTAGATTTTTCTTCTTTTACGGGTAGAATTGCAATAGGAAGAGTTTTTAGAGGTGATTTGGAGGAGAATAAGGATTATATGCTATGCAAAAGAGATGGTTCTACCAAAAAAGTAAGAATTAAAGAATTACACGTTTTTGAAGGGATGGGAAAAGCTAAAATTTCAAAAGTGAGAAGTGGAGATATTTGCGCTATAACTGGATTAGAAGGTTTTGAAATTGGTGATACCATAGCAGATTTAGATTCTCCAGAAGCTTTACCAAGAATAGAGGTAGATCAACCTACAATGAGTATGTTATTTACCATTAATAATTCTCCATTTTTTGGAAAAGAAGGAAAGTATGTTACCTCCCGTCATTTACGAGATCGATTGTTTAAAGAAATGGAGAAAAATCTTGCTCTTCGTGTAGATGAAACAGATACAGAAGATAAATTTAATGTATTTGGCAGAGGTGTTCTTCATTTATCTGTTTTGATAGAAACAATGAGAAGAGAAGGGTATGAATTACAAGTCGGAAGACCACAAGTAATTCTCAAGGATATTGATGGCGTAAAATCTGAGCCGTACGAAACTTTATCGATAGATGTTCCAGAAGATGTTGCCTCTAAGGCAATAAATTTAGTTTCATTACGAAAAGGAGATTTATTAGTCATGGAGCCAAAAGGAGATCTCCAGCATTTAGAGTTTACTATACCCTCTAGAGGGCTTATAGGGTTACGAAATAAGATTTTGACTGCAACAGCAGGAACTGCTATCATAAACCATAGATTCTCAGAATACGGTCCTTTTAAAGGTGAATTTTCAGAAGATATTAAAGGAGCTATTGTTTCTTCTGCGGTAGGAAAAGCTACAGCATACGCAATAGATAGGTTGCAAGACAGGGGACGATTTTTTATAGATCCAAACCAAGACATATATATAGGACAAGTTGTTGGTGAAAATAGTAAGGATACGGATATGGGTGTAAATTTGATTAAAGGAAAAAAATTAACGAACGTTCGTTCATCTGGAACAGACGACAGTGTTAAGATTGCTCCAAAGATTGATTTTTCATTAGAGGAATGTATGGAATACATCAAAGTAGACGAATACCTAGAGGTTACGCCAGAAAGTTTACGAATGAGAAAAATTTCATTTAAACCTTAATATAAGTTACTAGTCTACAATGTATTTTTTCAGCATATTATAATCCCTAATTATCAGATTAGCATTTTTTAGAGTTTGATCAGTAACTAGAGGGTTTTTATATCCAACAGCAAAAATACCAGCTATATTTGCGGCTTCTATACCATTATCTGAATCTTCAATCACAATACACTGTTTTTTTGAAACACCACCTAGAATAGCTGCCTTTTCAAAAATTTCTGGGTGAGGTTTAGAGGCACTAAGCTCTGCACCACTAATTTTCGCAGTAAAATATTGATTTAAATCAAATCTTGAAAAAATCCGATTGATATTTACCATAGCAGAGGAGGATGCTAAAACTAGCGTTAGATTTTGTTTGAAAAGGAACTGAATCAATTCTTTTACTCCATTAACCAACGATAATGTTGGGTCATTTTCAAAGAAATTGACATAACGTTTCCTTTTTTGAAGAACTAACTCTTCTGGAATATGATTAAGATTAAAATGATTTACTAATTTTTGAAATGCGTTAATTGTTGATGAACCAGTGATAGTTTTATATAATTTATCTGTTACATGAATACCTAAATCATCAAAAGTTTCATAATATGCTTTTTTATGAATTTCTTCAGAATCTATAATAACTCCATCCATATCAAAAATAATACACTTTAATTCTTTGGGGAATTTCATCTATAATAAGAATTTTGAATTTAATTCTTGTGAGGGTATCATGCACTTTTCTTCTTTTCCAAACCACTTGTATCTATTTCTAGCAACATAATCATAGAAGAAATCATTAAAACAATTAGGGAAAATTTGTGCTAATTGTATTAGTTTCCAAAATCCAGAAAATTCTTTTAATATTCGTAAAGCAGCATTAGACTTGATATAATAACCGTCTTCATGATTGTAAAGAATTATTGAATCTAATAAAGAAATATCAATTCCTAATTCTTTTGTAATTTTTTTGCCAATATCTGACTGAAGTGGTGCAAATAAAAATATATTTTTTTTATCCTTTTTGATTATTTTTATAACAACTTGATTGCATAGGTTACAAACACCATCAAATAAAATTAGCTTTTTGTTTTTTGGTATGGTTTCTATATTATTAAACATATTTGTCCACAAAAATAATGCTTATAAATTTAAAATTTACTGTAACAAATTAATTTTAGTATCGTCTTATTGTGGTAAACGTATTTAGTAGTAAATAATTATGTTGTTTTAACATAAAATTAGTAGCAAAATAACCCCTATTAACTACTTTTATAAAAAATATAGTATATGATTCGCATTAAAAATTTACATAAATCTTACCCAATAGGTAAAGGTTCTCTTCATGTATTAAAGGGGATAGATTTACATATAAAAGAAGGCGAATTTGTTTCAATTATGGGTTCCTCTGGATCAGGTAAATCAACTTTATTGAATATTGTTGGTTTGTTGGATGTTCACGATGAAGGTGATTATTTTTTAAATGGTGAAGAAATAAAAAATTTGAATGAAAAAAAAGGTGCTGTTTTAAGAAATAAATTTTTAGGTTTTGTGTTTCAGTCCTTTAATCTTATCTCTTATAAGACTGCATTAGAAAACGTTTCATTACCCCTATATTATAAGGGTATTTCTAGAAAAGAACGTCAAAAAATAGCGTTAGACTATTTAGATAAAGTAGGCCTTAAAGACTGGGCATCTCATCTACCTAATGAATTATCTGGAGGTCAAAAGCAGCGTGTAGCTATTGCTAGAGCATTGGTAACTCAACCTAAGGTAGTATTAGCCGATGAACCCACCGGAGCTCTAGACTCTACAACAACAGATTCTGTAATGGATTTGTTAAAAGATATTAATAATGAAGGAATGACTGTTTTTGTAATTACTCATGAAGAAGAAGTAGCAGACCAAACCAAAAGAATTGTTCGATTAAAGGATGGGATCATTATTAGCGATGATATTAACGTGCAAAGAAACCCAGTTAAAACGAATTAACTATGTTTGATTTAGATCGTTGGAGAGAAATTTTTCAGAGTATAAATAAAAATAAATTACGATCTGTAATGTCTGGCTTTACTGTTGCTTTTGCTATTTTATTATTTACTTTATTATTTGGAATTGTAAGTGGTCTTAAAAACACTTTTGAAGGTGCTTTTGTAGATGATGCTGTTAATTCTATGATTGTAAGAGTATGGAAAACCTCAAAGCCATTTAATGGTATGCAATCAGGAAGGAGAATTCAATTAAAGAATCCTGATTATGATTATTTAGCTGAAAAATATGATTCAAAAATTGATTTGATGACCGCTAGAATTTTTAAAAATTTCAACATTTCATATAATAATAAACAAGACAATTATAGTGTAACAGCTGTTCATCCTGATCATCAATTTTTAGAAAAAACAATAATTGATGAAGGAAGATACATTAATCAATTAGATATTAATGAATCTTCCAAAGTTATAGTAATCGGCAGGTTAGTTAAAGTAGATTTATTTGGAGAAAAACCAGCACTTGGAAAACGGGTCAATGTTGGTGGAATATCTTACAAAGTAATTGGAATTTTTTCTGATGATGGAGGAGATAATGAAGAGAGAATAGCATATATTCCAGTTACTACAGCCCAAAAATTATATGGAAATAATGATTATTTAAATCAAATCAGAATAGGTTACAACCAAGACTTAAATTTAGATGAAGCAATAGCTTTTGGAAATCTCATAGAAAGAGACATGCGAAGTAAACTGGACATTCATCCAGATGACCAAAGTGCCTTATCTGTGAGGAATATGGCTGAAGGTAGAAAGGGAGTTGATGTTTTTATGATTGCACTTTTTTTTATTATAGTTTTTATAGGGTCAGGTACTCTTATTGCAGGAATCATTGGTATTAGTAATATTATGATATTTGTTATTAAGGAAAGAACAAAAGAATTTGGTATTAGAAAAGCATTAGGAGCAAAACCTTCTTCTATCGTTGGCATGGTAGTTCAAGAATCAGTTTTAATTACTACCATAGCTGGTTATCTTGGTTTAACTTTAGGTACTTATATTTTAAGTTTAATCGGAAATAGTTTAGAAAAAGATTATTTTATTAAAGATCCAAGTGTGAGTAAGGGATTAGTGATTGGAGCCACTTTTGTTTTAATCATTTCAGGATTAATTGCAGCTCTAGTTCCAGCCAGAAAAGCATCACAAATTAAACCGGTTGTAGCCTTAAGAGCAGATTAATATGAAATTTATATTTGATTCAGACACTTGGCAAGAAATTTATGGAGGAATCCGTAAAAATAAAACCAGAACAATAATAACTATAATAGGTGTTTTGTGGGGTATTTTCTTGTTAGTAACTTTACTGGGGGCTTCTCGAGGTTTAGAAAATAATTTTAAAACTATTTTTGGAGATTTTGCAACAAATAGTGTGTTTGTTTGGTCTCAAAGAACTGAACTTCCTTTTAAGGGGTTTCAAAAAGGCAGAAGAGTTCGTTTAACAACCAATGATGTAGAGATTTTAAAAAGAGAATACAAAGAAATTAAATTTATAGCTCCTAGAAGTCAATCTAATAGTCAAATAACTAGAGGTTTTAAAACAGGAAATTTTAATATTTCAGGAGATTTACCTGTTTTGGATAAAGTTCAAAAAAAGGATTTAGTTTATGGACGTTTTTTGAATGAAAATGACATCAAGTTAAAATCTAAAGTTTGTGTTATTGAATTAGAAATATACGAACAGTTATTTGATAAAAATGAGGATCCAGTTGGTGAAATGGTCAATATTGGTAATATTTCATATAAAGTTGTTGGTGTATATAAAAACGGTAATATTGCTTTTGATGGGTCGGCGGCATACATTCCATTTACAACTTTTCAGCAGGTATTCAATAGAGCAAATAGAATTAGTTGGATGATGATTACTGCTAATGAAGGAGTTGATATATTACAAATGGAACAAGATGTATTGTTAACGCTAAAGAATATTCATAAGGTAGATCCAGAAGATAAAAAAGCTTTTGGTAGTGCAAACTTAGCAGTTGAAATTGGAAAAGTTACAGGGTTTTTAACTGGTATGCAGTTTTTGACTTGGTTTGTTGGTATCGCAACTCTTATAGCAGGAGTATTTGCTATTGGAAATATTCTGTTGATAACAGTAAAAGAACGTACCAAAGAAATAGGTATTAGACGTGCTATTGGTGCTACCCCTATAGAAGTTAGAAGGCAAGTTGTTCTCGAATCAGTATTTTTAACAACCGTTGCAGGAATGTTAGGTATTATTTTTGGAGGCTTTGTTTTATTCCTATTGGATACATTTTTAGGGTCTGGTCCAGACCCTACGTTAATAAACCCCACCGTAAACATTCCAATCATTCTATTTGCTTTCTTAATACTAATAGTACTTGGAACTTTAATTGGCTTAATACCTGCCTACATGGCTACATTAGTAAAACCAATAGATGCATTAAGGGATGAATAACATTAAATAAATATATTAATCAAAGTTTATATACAATTAAAATGAGTAAAAGAGCAAAAATAATATTAGTAATAGTTTTCATAACATTTGCAGGTGTTCTTGTATGGCTAGGGGGAAAAAATAAAAAAAACATACAAACTTTTGAAACTGAGAAAGCATTTAAAGCTACAATAGTAAAAAAGACAGTTGCTACAGGAAAAGTTATTCCTCTTGAAGAAATTGAAATAAAACCTCAGATCACAGGGATTATTGATAAAATAATTTTACTTGAAGGTACAAAAGTTAAAAAGGGGGATTTAATTGCAACAGTAAGAGTAGTTCCAAATGAACAGTCTTTGATAAGTGCCAAAGGAAGGGTAGATAATATTAAGTTAAGAGTGAAAAATTCAAAAATCTCTTTCGATCGTAATAAAAAGCTATATGATAAGGGTGTGTTGGCAGCATCTGCTTTTGAACAAGTTGAATTAACTTTTAGACAAGCTAAACAAGATTTAGTGAATGCTCAAAACGATTATAAAATTATTAAGAGTGGTTCATCGGGTGTTGGTGTTGCTAATACTGATATTAGAGCACAAATATCGGGTACTATATTAGAAATACCAGTAAAAGAGGGAGATCAAGTAATACAAAGTAATAATTTTAACGCCGGAACTACTATTGCTTCAATTGCTGATATGAGTAAAATGATTTTTGAGGGTAAGGTCGATGAATCTGAAGTTAGTAGACTAGTTAAAGGAACATCTATAGAAATTTCGTTGGGAGCTATAGAGGAGAAAAAGTTTCCAGCTAAATTAAATTTTATTGCTCCAAAAGGTACAGAAGAGGGGGGTGCTGTACAATTTAAAATTAAGGCAAATATTACCCTAGATGATAATTATTTTGTAAGAGCTAACTATAGTGCAAATGCAGATATAGTCTTGGAAAAACAAGATAGTGTATTATCAATCAAAGAGGCTTTACTTCGTTTTGATAAAAAAACTGAAAAACCATATGTTGAAGTTAAAATTGGTGATAACGAATATGAAAAAAGGGAGTTAGATTTAGGTATTTCTGATGGGGTAAATATTATGGTAAAATCAGGAATTAATCTAACAGATGACCTTAAAATTTGGAATAAAGCAAACAAAGATTATGATAGTGATGAAGACCCTAGGTAATTATAAATACTATTATTTTTTAGTTTACAAGTATTCTATACCCCAACTCAAACCCTAGTATATTATATCCACTATTAGGTTTTTGTATATTAAAGTTGGAAACATGTCCTAGTGTAGTTGCGATAAAAAACTCTGATGTATTGCTTGTGTGAACTAACCCTATTGATACATTTTCAATAAATGTAAAACCTTTTGCTAATCTCTCAGACTCTAAACTTATATATCCAGTACCTAAACCTAAAGTAGCCTCAAAAGAGATGTTTTTAATTATAGATTTTCTTAACTGAAAACCTAATTCAAATACTTATAAAGATATGTCTCTTTTTTGAGTAAATATTTCACGTAGGAATTCAAAATTTTCTTCATTAGGAGTAATAAAGTATTCATTTAGTAATTGATGTGATGCCTTTTGATACTGTGGTTGTATTATAAGATTTATATCCCAGTTTATTCCTTTTCGTATTAAATAAAATAACTGAAATTTATACACATTTACCTTGTAGTCATAATCTTTATCAAAAAACAAGATATTATTTTGTTTGGCGCTACTAAAAAGTAAGCCAACTTTTTTTAATGAAAGTTGCAGTTCTTTTTTTTCTTGACTAGTAGCTAAAGAACAAAGAAATAATAATCCGATAAAAATTAATTTATTCAAACTGTTTGGCTATTTTTTCAGCTTTTAGACTCTCAGAATAATCATAAAAACCTTCGCCAGATTTCAGACCTAATTTGCCACCTCTTACCATATTTACCAATAGTGGGCAAGGTGCATATTTTGGGTTTTTAAAACCTTCATACATAACTTCTAAAATAGACAAGCAAACATCCAAACCAATAAAATCTGCTAACTCCAAGGGTCCCATTGGATGAGCCGTACCTAATTTCATTACAATGTCTATTTGTTGGACTCCAGCAACACCATTAAATAGTGTTTCTATAGATTCATTAATCATTGGCATTAGAATTCTGTTTGCAACAAACCCAGGGTAATCATTTACTTTTACAGGAATTTTATTTATTTTTTTAGATAAATTTATCGTAAACTCTATCACTTTATCAGATGTATTATAACCTCTTATAATTTCAACTAATTTCATGATAGGAACAGGATTCATAAAATGCATACCTATTACTTTGTCTGGTCTATTAGTTACACCTGCAATTTGTGTAATAGAAATTGAAGATGTATTAGTTGCTAAAATTGTATCATCTGGACAGACTATATCTAATTCTTTGAAAATTTGTAATTTTAAATCTAGATTTTCAGTCGCAGCTTCTATAACAAGACTAGCATATTGTGTTCCCTCTTTTATAGAACTATAGGTAGTAATGTTAGAAAGCGTTCTTTTTTTATCTAATTTTGTTATTCTTTCTTTGACAACCATCCTGTCAAGATTTTTTGTAATCGTAGCAATTCCTTTGTCAAGGGATTTCTGTGAAATATCTATTAATTGTACGTTATAATTAAATTGTGCAAAAGTATGAGCAATTCCATTCCCCATAGTACCTGCACCGATTACGGCAATATTTTTCATATGAATTGTATTGAATGATTCTGTGATATTATTTTTTACTTTCTATTTAGAATAATTTTTTTTCCAATTTTTTATGAAATTTTTTAAAAAAGTAGATTTTCAATTAACTTTTAGCTTTTAAGTCTTATTATCAAAAATAGTAACCTTCTAAAAACAATCGATAATTTGTTGTGCTATCCTCAATGCATTGGTCCCTTGACCTAATGTAACAACAGGTTTAGAATTATTTTCAATAGCCTTAGCAAATGACTCTAATTCATCTAAAATGGCATTGTTGGGAGTTACTTGTGGATTATCAAAATATATTTGCTTCTTAACCCCTTCTGCATTTTGAAGTATCATTGCAAATTCATCAGGATTTTCTGGAACATCTTTCATTCTAACAATTTCAGATTTTTTTTCTAAGAAATCCACAGATATATAGGCATCTTTTTGAAAAAAACGAGATTTACGCATATTTTTCATTGAAATTCGACTTGCTGTTAAATTTGCTACACAACCATTTTTAAATTCTATTCTTGCATTAGCAATATCTGGTGTATCAGATATAACACTAATACCACTTGCATGAACATTTTTAACAGGTGAATTCACAATACTTAAAATTATATCTATATCATGTATCATTAAATCTAATACTACAGGTACATCAGTACCTCTAGGGTTGAATTCAGCCAATCGATGACTTTCAATAAACATTGGAGTACATATCATTTCTTTCACAGCTGTAAAAGCAGGATTAAATCGCTCTACATGTCCAACTTGACCTTTAATATGTTTTTGACTTGCTAAAGTTCTAATTGCCTCTGCTTCTAAAACGGTTTTTGTTATTGGTTTTTCAATGAAGATATGGCAACCTTGTTCAATAGCTAGTTTAGCACATTCAAAGTGAGAAAGAGTGGGTGTAACTATGTCTACAACATCAACAGAATCAATTAGTTCCTCAATAGATTTAAATGAGTGATAACCTAAATCTTGGGCTATTTTTTTTGCATTTTCTTCAGAAGGGTCATAAAAACCAATTAAATCATATAAATTGGATTTTTGTAATAACTTTAGATGAATTTTTCCAAGATGACCAGCACCTAATACTCCGACTTTGAGCATAAAATATATTTTTATAATTGTTTTAGGTAATAATAACAAAGATACAATTTTATAGGAATTTAGAATCTAATATTCTATTTTTAGACCCTTCTATAAATATATCAATTGAAAGATACTTCCAAACATCAAGGTCTCAGAAATCAGTTAGTAAAGATGTTAAAGAAAAAGGGGATTAACAATGAAAATGTATTAAATGCTATAAAAAATATTCCTAGACACTTGTTTATAGATTCATCTTTTTCAGACCATGCATATCAAGACAAGGCTTTTCCTATTTCAGCAGAACAAACAATTTCTCAACCTTATACAGTTGCATTTCAGTCTCAAACATTAGCCATTCAATCTGGAGAACTTGTATTAGAAATTGGAACAGGTTCTGGATATCAGACTGCTGTTTTATTAGAATTAGGAGCAGAAGTTTATACTATAGAAAGACAACACGAACTTTTTAAGAAAACTTCTCGATTCCTTCCTAAATTGGGTTATAACCCAAAAAAATTTATTTTCGGTGATGGTTATAAGGGTTTTAAAGAAAAAGCACCATTTCATAAAATCATTGTAACAGCAGGTGCGCCTTTTGTTCCTAAGTCATTATTAGCTCAACTAAAAGTAGGAGGGATGTTATTAATTCCAGTTGGTGATAAGACTCAAATAATGACTCTTTATATTAGAAAATCGCCTAAAGAATTTGAAAAACACGAGTTGGGTGTTTTTGCTTTTGTGCCAATGCTTCAGAAAAAAGCTTAATATTAATTATAATTAAGATGCTGTTCTTTTCCAAATGGCAGTTCTTCCAAATGCTGAAAACCCAATGTAACCTCTGATTTTAAGGGTGTTTTTATCTAATAATTTGATGTAGCATTTATACTCTTTTCCATTTTTTGGATCAAGAATTTTACCACCAGACCACTCATCGTTATCTTTTTCCAATCCAGAAAGGATATCCATTCCTAAAATAGCCATATTTTCTCTCTCTCCACTACATTTTATGCATATTGAACCTTGTTTATTTGAATCTTTAATCTCAATAATTTTAGCATAGGCTTGTTTATTTTTTTTATAAATTTCTATTACAGATTCTATACGATTGGTTTCTTCATCGAAAGAGTTCCAAGTACCAAAAATAGTTTGTGAAAATCCTAAATTAGTAATGGATAGGATTAGAATTGTTATCATTTTTTTTTTCATAGTTGTAGCGCTATGTATTAATTTTTTTATAATAATTTATTTTCTATAGTAAAAAGAAACAGTTTAATCATAGCTGCCATCATAATTTTCTTTCCATTTACCTTGAACACGAAGGATTTGTTCAATAATATCCCTTACACAGCCATCTCCTCCATTTTTATTTGAAATATAAGAAGAAATACTCTGTATTTCCTCTACAGCATCTTTAGGACAACAAGCTAAACCAACAATCTTCATAATTGGATAATCAGGAATATCATCTCCCATATACATTATATTTTTAGATTGTAAATTATACATATCTACTAATTCATTATATGGTTTAATTTTATCCTGAGTACCCATATAGATATTTTTAATCCCTAAATTTTGTAGTCTAATTCTTACACCTTCATTTTTACCACCTGTAATGATACAAATTCTGAATCCAACATTTACTGCTGTTCGAAGTGCATAACCATCTTTAATATTCATTTGTCGAACTAATTGTCCGTTTGGCATCACAGTTACGTTTCCATTTGTTAATACACCATCAACATCAAAAATAAGTGTGTTGATTTGAGATAGATTTTGTTTATAGCTTTTTACCATATTCTTGTATAGATTGAGTAATTTTTAAATAAATTTCATGTTGAGCATCAGTCAACAAATTTAAATGATTTTGTATAGTTTCTTTATCATTTCTTTTTGCTGGTCCAGTTTGAGCATCTTTTGGAGCTAAATTTTTAATTTTATTACTAGTTTCTATAATTAAAGGGTGTAAAATATTAAAAGGAATATCATGTTCTTTACAAATACCATAAGCGATTGTATACATGTGATTGGTGAAATTATTTACAAAAACAGCTGCAATATGAATTTTTTTTCTTTGTTTTGAATTAAGAAAATATGCTTGTGCCTTTAACAAAGAAGCAAGTATTTTTAATTTAGATAAATCATCTTTATTTTCTGCCTCTATACAAAAAGGAATAGATTTAAAATCTATTTTTTTTTCTTTAGAAAAAGATTGTAAAGGATAAAATACACCTTTACGTCCTTTATTTTTTAATGCATTCATATCTAAACTTCCTGAGGTATGAACCACAAAAGAGTTTTTAATCATGGAAGAAAGGGGAGCAATAGCATCATCGCTTACTGCAATAATAGTAATATCCGCTTTTTCTAATAAAGCTAAGTTATTTGTTGATAGAATATTTTTTTTCAATATTCCTAAATCATTTAAATTTCTAGCATAAACCTGTTTTAAGCATATTGAATCAACTTTTAAAAAAACATTAATTAGATGCGTTGCAACATTTCCGCTGCCTAAAATAACTACTGAAATCATCTTACGAAGATATTGAAATTATTTATTGCTTAGATGTAAAGACATTTGTTTAAAAAAGCGAATTTAAAATTGTTTTTTCTTTTGTAAATTCGTTTTTTAAAATATTTTTAATGAAAGATATAGGAAAATTAGGAGTAAACTCTATTTGTGTTCATGTTGGTGATGTAAAAGATGAACAATTTAAAGGGGCAGTTTCACCAATGTATATGTCTACATCTTACGCATTTGATAAAGTGGATATTAAACGATATCCACGTTATTTTAACACACCTAATCAAGAAGCTCTTCGAAGAAAAATAGCAGCATTAGAACACACAGAAGATGCATTAGTTTTTGGTTCTGGTATGGCAGCGATCAGTGCAGCAATGCTATCTTTTTTGAAAAAAGGAGATCATGTATTAATTCAGCAAGTAATTTATGGAGGCACTTATAATTTTATTGCTAATGAGTTTGAAAAATATGGTATTGAGTATACTTATACAGAATCTGATCGATTCGAGGACTTTAAACTATTAATTCAGAAAAACACTAAGATTCTTTATATAGAAACACCCTCTAATCCTTTATTAGGAATAACTGATATTAAAGCAGTTTCTGATTTAGGAAAGGATAAGGGAATTATAACTATGATAGATAATACATTTGCCTCCCCAATCAATCAAAACCCAGCTGATTTTGGTATAGACATCGTAGTACACTCTGCGACTAAATATATGGGTGGACACTCTGATATTTCTGCAGGTGCCATAGCAGCATCAAAAGAAAACATAGAGTTGATTTGGAAAACTGCAATTAATTTAGGTGGAAATCTTAGTGATTTTACAGTCTGGATGCTAGAAAGAAGTTTAAAAACTTTAAATATTAGGGTAAAAGAACAAACAAAAAATGCACAGATAATGGCTGAATATTTAGAGGAACATCCATTAATTGATCGAGTATATTATCCTGGATTAAAAAATCACCCTCAACATTCTATAGCAGCATCACAAATGCATGGTTTTGGTGCAATGATGTCTTTTGAATTAAAAAAAGGAATAGATGCAATGAAATTTCAGAATGCTTTACAACTTATAAAACCATCTATGAGTTTGGCTGGATTGGAAAGTACTGTGTTAAGTCCTTCACTTACAACACATGCTTTATTAAATGAAGGTGAAAGATTAGAAAGAGGAATCAAAGACGGATTAATTCGTTTTTCTGTGGGTATAGAAGAGCCCCAGGATTTAATTTCTGATATTCAGCAGGCAATCAAAAATATAAAATAAAGAAGTTTATGAAATTAGATATATTAGCTTTTGGCGCCCATCCAGATGATGTTGAGTTAGGTGCAGCTGCAACAATTGCAAAAGAGGTTTCTTTGGGTAAAAAAGTGGGTATCATAGATTTAACTGAGGGTGAATTAGGTACTAGAGGTTCTAAAGAAATAAGAGAAATAGAAGCTACAAAAGCTGCAAAAATTTTAGGAGTATCTCTTCGTGAAAATTTAAAATTTGCTGATGGATTTTTTATAAATGATAAAGAACATCAATTGGAAGTCATAAAGTATATTCGAAAATATAAACCAGATATTGTATTATGTAATGCTATTGAAGATAGACATATTGATCATGGAAAAGGCAGTAAATTAGTTTCTGATGCATGTTTTTTAAGTGGATTAAAAAAAATAGTTACTGAATTTGAGGGAAAGATACAAGAAAAGTGGAGACCCAGGTTGGTATATCATTATTTGCAGTGGAATAATACTATACCTGATTTTGTCGTGGATATAAGTGATTTTATGGATACAAAAATGACTGCTGTTATGGCTTATAGTTCTCAGTTTTATGATCCTAAAAGCAAAGAACCTGAATCTCCTATTACTTCTAAAAATTTTACAGATAGTATAGAATACAGAGCAAAAGAATTAGGAAGACTTATTGGAGTAAATCATGCAGAGGGTTTTACTACAGAACGCTCTATTGCTGTTACATCATTAGATAAATTAATATAATTTTTCTTTCAGTAGGTTTAAAAAAAATTTATATTTGCACCCTATTGGTTAAACAAAGTATTATGTTTACAATATACAAGTAACATGGTAGTTGTAGCTCAGTTGGTTAGAGCATCGGTTTGTGGTACCGAGGGTCGTGGGTTCGAGCCCCATCTTCTACCCAAATTACAAAGCCCTCTCTTAAATGAGTGGGCTTTTTTATATATTTTTATTAAAGAAATTCAAATAAGAAAATTACCTTCTTCTAATAAAAAATACTTTTATTATAAAATATGATATTTGTTATTTATTAAGTTTTGCTTTCAGATAACTTGCTGTATACGATTTTTTATTTTTAACTAATTCTTCAGGAGTTCCCTCAAAGATCAACTGCCCACCCTTTTTTCCTCCTTCTAATCCAAGATCAACAATATAATCCGCACATTTAATTAATTCTATATTATGTTCAATTACAATAATAGAATGGCCTTTCTCTATTAAAGCATTAAAAGAAGTAATGAGTTTATTTATATCATGGAAATGTAATCCAGTAGTCGGCTCATCAAAAATGAAAAGTGCTTTATCTTTTGTATTTCCTTTCACCAGAAAAGAAGCTAATTTAATTCTTTGTGCTTCACCACCGGATAGCGTAGAAGATGATTGACCTAGTTTAACATATCCTAATCCAACACTCTGAAGAGGTTTCAATTTATTAGCAATTTTTGTTTGTTCATGCTTAATAAAAAAATCAACAGCATCATCAATTGTAGTATTTAAGATATCGTCAATATTTTTACCTTCAAAATTAATTTCTAGTACTTCTTTTTTGAATTTTTTTCCATGACAGCTATCACATTCTAAATGGACATCAGCCATGAATTGCATTTCTATTGTAACCAAGCCTTCACCTTTACAATCATTGCATCTACCTCCATCAACATTAAAAGAAAAATGTTTTGGTTTATAATTCCTTATTTTTGATAGTTTTTGAGATGAAAGCAATGCCCTAATATCGTCATATGCCTTTATATATGTTACCGGGTTAGATCTTGAGGATCTTCCAATCGGATTTTGATTAATAAACTCTACATATTTTATTTTTTCAAAACTTCCTTTAATTTCAGTATGTTGACCAATTTTTTCTCCATATCCAATTATTTTTTTTTGCAAAGCAGGATACAAAATTTTCTTTATTAAAGTACTCTTTCCGCTACCAGAAACCCCAGTAATAACAGTTAAACTATTTAAAGGAAAGGTTGTATTTATATTTTTCAGGTTGTTTTCTCTTGCACCAATTATTTGAATATTGTCTCTAGATTGTTTTCTAGAATTAGGAACCTTAATATTTAATTTTTCTGCAAGATATTTTGAAGTTAGAGAGTTAGATTTTAAAATTTCGTCATAAGTGCCATCTGCTACAACATGACCGCCATATGAACCAGCTTCTGGACCAATATCTATAATATAGTCAGCAGCTTTCATAATATCTTCATCATGTTCTACAACAATAACTGTATTTCCAATATCACGTAGATCTTTTAAAACGTTAATTAAACTTTCAGTATCTTTTGGATGTAATCCAATACTTGGCTCATCTAAAATGTACATAGAACCTACTAAACTACTTCCTATTGAGGTGGCCAAATTTATTCGCTGACTTTCACCACCAGATAATGTACTGGAAGTTCTATTCAGTGTTAAATAATTTAAACCAACATTCTGTAAAAAGTTTAATCTTTTGTTGATTTCTGTTAGGAGTCGTTTTCCTATTTTTTTTTCATATTTATTTAACTGTAATTGCTTAAAAAAAAACGCCAATTCATCCAAGGGAATACTCACTAACTCTGAAATAGTTTTATTTCCGACTAATACGTAATCCACTTCTTTACGTAACCTTTTGCCATTACAATCATCACATATTGTTTTTCCTCTGTAACGAGATAACATTACTCTATTTTGAATCTTATAACTTTTTTCTTCCAAAGAATTAAAAAAATGGTTAATTCCGTTGAAATTTTTATTTCCATTCCAAACTAATTTTTGTTGGATTTTGGTAAGTTCAAACCAGGGTTTATGAATTGGAATGTCAAATTTGTAAGCCTCTTCTATTAATTTTTTCTTGTAATGTCTATATGATTCTGTCCTAAATGGAAAAATAGCATCATCATAAATAGAAATTCCAGTATTTGGAATCACTAAATTTTCATCTATACCAATAACATTTCCGTAACCTTCACAAGTTGGACATGCACCATAGGGGTTGTTAAAACTAAATAAATGAGGATTAGGCTCGTGAAATAAAATACCATCTAATTCAAATTTATTGTTAAAATTTGTCTGGGTTTTATCTGTTAATTCTTCTATGATACATGAACCGTTGCCTTCAAAAAATGCTGTTTGAACAGAATCAGCCAATCGATTATAAAAATCTTCATTATCCTCAACAATTATTCTATCTACAACAAGTTTTAAATTCTTGTAAATTTTTTCATTAGTTGGAAAATCTTCGATTCGATAAATTTTATCTTTATGTTTTAATCTTGCAAACCCTTGTTGAGATAAAACTTTTAAAACTGTTTTGATGTCTTTATTTTTACTTATAGTAATTGGACATAATAAAAGTAATTTTGTCTTCTCTTTAAATTTTTTAACAAAATTCAATACATCTGAAACAGAATGTTTTTTTACTAATTCACCCGAAATAGGAGAATATGTTTTTCCTATTCTAGCATATAAAAGTTTAATGTAATCATATATTTCTGTTGATGTACCAACAGTAGATCTTGGATTTGTTGAGTTAACTTTTTGTTCAATTGCAATTGCAGGAGCAATTCCTTTAATATAATCTACTTTAGGCTTATTTAATTTACCTAAAAACTGTCTAGCATAGGAAGATAAACTTTCTACGTATCTTCTTTGACCTTCCGCATACAAAGTATCAAAAGCTAATGAAGATTTACCGGAACCTGATAAACCCGTGATAACAACTAATTTATTTCTCGGAATAACAACATCAATATTTTTTAAATTGTGAAGTTTAGCTCCTTTAATAATGATGTTTTGTTTTGGGTTAATAGTTGTAAGATCAAGATTCATGTGTTATAAAACTAATCTATAAAATTAATAAATTTATCATCTTATTTAAAAAGAATTCCATTATAATTTCCTAAAAATTATTTTTCGAGGAAAATATTATATATATTTGGATATTCAATCTAAAAAAAATATCTATAGCATAAAAATTACTTTTTTAAATATTTAAAAATATATAATAGGTACTTAAGCCTTTCAAAAAAGTGATTAACAATGTATAAAAATGCTATTCCAGACAGTATATTAGTAAGTAATTATATTCAAGGTTGTGAGGCCAGTTTAGAGATTTTAATAAAAAAACATAAGCAGCGTCTTTACGGATTTATCTTCAGTAAAATTCATGATAAAGATATCACTGAAGATATTTTTCAAGATACATTTATCAAAGTAATTAGAACTTTAAAACTTGGAAATTATAATGAAGAAGGTAAGTTTCTTCCATGGGTAATGAGAATTTCTCACAATTTAATCATAGATTATTTTAGAAAATCAAATAGAATGCGTTCTTTTAAGAATTCAGATGAATTTGATATTTTTTCAGTAATCAGTGATGGAAGTTTAAACATAGAAAAACAACTGATTAAAGATCAAATTTTGTTTGATGTAAGAGAACTAGTAAAACAATTGCCTGAGGAACAAAAAGAAGTTTTAAAAATGCGTTTTTATAAAGATATGAGTTTTAAGGAAATTAGTGAAAATACTGGAGTAAGTATCAATACAGCATTGGGAAGAATGAGATATGCACTAATAAACTTAAGAAAAATCATTGAAAAAAATAAAATAATTTTAATTGATTAACAATAAAGTTATTTTGCTTTCGTTAAGTATTTAAATAATAGTTATTTACATAATATATGAAGCAAATTTACTTTGAAAAGTCTTCTGAATTTCAGAAGCAACCCAAAAAAGAAACAGTTCAATTTTTGATTAATTTTTCAAAATCTTTATCTATTGTAAAAATAAAATCAAATTTTAACATTGAATTGCATTTGAATTAAGAATGAAAAACCTCGACATTAGTCGAGGTTTTTTTACGATTCTAATTTTTTTTAAGATAATTTTTTAAAATAGTTTTTCTACCTATTTTTTTTGTAATGCTATCTTTGTCTAAATCCCACCCTCTAGCGGGTGAATATTCCCTTCCATACCATATAATCTGTAGATGTAGATCATTCCAAAGCTCTTTTGGGAATAATCTTTTAGCATCTTTCTCAGTTTGAGTTACACTTTTGCCATTTGTCAAGTTCCATCTATGTAATAAACGATGAATATGTGTATCGACTGGAAAAGCAGGAACACCAAAAGCTTGACTCATAACAACACTAGCTGTTTTATGACCTACAGCTGGTAATGCTTCCAAAGCTTCAAAAGATTTTGGTACTAAACCATTGTGTTTTTCTATTAAAATCTTTGATAAACCATGAATTCCCCTTGATTTCATTGGTGATAAACCGCAAGGACGAATAATGGCTTTAATTTCATCTACAGTCATATTTATCATATCAAAAGGATTGTCTGCTTTTGCAAATAATAAAGGGGTTATTTTATTGACTCTGACATCTGTACATTGTGCAGATAACAAAACAGCAATTAGAAGTGTATATGAGTCCTTGTGATCTAATGGGATTGGGATTTTTGGATATAGTGATTGAAGTGTATCAATTACAAATTGAACCTTTTCAGCTTTGGTCATTTTAAAGTATATTTACAAATCAAAAATACAAAATATGAATATATTAAAAGTAGGAGATAAAGCACCAAATTTTCAATCTAAAGATCACCAAGGAATTGACAGAAAATTAAATGATTATTATGGTAAAAAGTTAGTAGTTTTCTTTTATCCTAAGGCAAGCACACCTGGTTGTACTTCACAGGCTTGTAATTTAAGAGATAACTATCATACTTTTCAGGCTAATGGTTATGAAATTCTTGGTGTAAGTGCTGATTCTGAAAAAAGACAGAAAAATTTTGCAACAAAATATGATTTACCTTTCCCTTTATTAGCAGATGAAGACCATAGTGTTTTAAATGCATTTGGTGTATGGGGTCCTAAAAAGTTTATGGGTCGTGAGTACGATGGTATTCATAGAACAACTTTTGTTATTGGTACTGATGGAGTGATTGAAGAAGTTATTTCTAAAGTAAAAACAAAAGATCATTCAGCGCAAATTCTTTAAGATTATCAAAACTTTACTCCAACTCTAAGATTTAAGATTCTTCCTGAAAGATAGTTAGGTACTCCAAACTGATTCTTTGTTGCGGAATCCCTCACCCATGTGTTTGAAATAGAATTTTGAATGTCAAACATATTGAATAATTCTAAACCAGCAGTTAATTCTTTAAATTTACTTAAAAAACCATTTAAAAATCGCTTATTAGAGTCAGTAAAAACATATAATATACCTAAATCTGCTCGTCTATAATCTCTTAATTTGTTTTGAAAGTCATAAGGGTCTGAATAGGCAGGTGCCCCGCCTGGAAGACCAGAATTATATACTAGGTTCAAATAAGCTTTTAAGTCTGGTAAATTAGGTACATAATCTTGAAATAAAATTCCTAGCTTAAGAAGTTGATCAGTTGGTCTTGCAATATATCCCCGATTATCTATGTTTTCTTCAGTTTTTAGAACTCCTAAACTAATCCAACTTTCATTCCCAGGAACAAATTCACCATTTAATCTAACATCAAATCCTGTAGCATACCCTTTAGCATTATTATTGGATTGGTAACGTATACGAACATTGTCTACAGAGTATGGATTTATGTTTGATAAATCCTTTAAAAATATTTCTGTGGTTAATTTAAAAGGTCTATTCCACATTGTAAAACTATAGTCACTTCCAAGAACCATGTGAAAAGAACTTTGAGCTTTAATATCCGGATTTATATCTCCATTAAAATTCCGTAATTCTTTATAGAATGGTGGTTGATGGTATGCACCACCAGATATTCTAAATAGTATGTCTTTTTCCCAATTAGGTTTTATGGCAAATTGAGCTCTTGGACTCAATACCAATTTATTCACAATTGGATTTAGATTAGATTTAACAGTCCAAGAGTGGCCACGAACACCAATATTCCACCATACCTTTTGTTCACCTATAAACCCTTTTTTACTAAATTGTATAAAGCCAGACAACCTATTAATTGTTAACGTATTTTCTGCTCTGATATTTTGAAAAGGTTCAATAGGACCTGTAAAAGGATTATAGGGCTGGTCATTAATGATTCTTAAATTTAGTGGTCTTATTGAAAAACCAACAGAGTCAATAATTTCCCATTCACGAATACGATCTTTAATATTTTCTGTTTGAAATTTTATTCCAAATTCAATTTGATTTTCATCATTTTTGTATGTCCCTCTAGTTTCAATATTTGTTATTAATGCATCTAAATCATTCCTAGAGTGATTTAGTTGTGATCCAATCCCTTCTGAGAATGTGACATCACCAAATGATTGAGAACCTATATTAGAATCTACTTCACCAAGATTGTAGGATGCGGCAATATCAAAATACTCTTCTTCTTGAGTATTAAATGTAGAAATTGTAGTTGTTAATTTTAGTTTATCATTTACTTGATAATCTGTGCTTAAGGCTCCAAAAGCAGTTAAATATTCATCTTGTTCTTGCCCCTCATAAAAAACAATCAATTCTAAAGGATCAGATATGGTACCAAAACGAGTTCTTCTAGTAACAGGCTGATAATCATACTTATTTAAAGAAAAATTACCTAAAAAATTTAAAGTGAGTTTGTCACTATGTTTATAGGATAAAAAACTTTGTACGTCAGAAAAACGAGGTTTGAAATTAGTTTTTATTTGTTTAGAGTTTACAAATAAACTATTATCTCTATATCTGAGGCCTATTATTGCACTAATTTTTTTATCTAAAAAAACATCTTCAAATGTAAGACTTCCACCTAGAAAACTTGAATTAATAGTTGCAGAAAACTCCTGAGGTTTTCTGTAAGTTATATCTAAAACAGAAGAAAGCTTATCACCATATTTTGCTTGAAATCCTCCAGCTGAAAAGTTAATATTTTGAACCATTGAAGAATTAATAAAACTCAAACCTTCCTGTTGTCCAGAACGAATTAAAAATGGACGATAAATTTCAATTCCATTTACATAAACTAGGTTTTCATCAAAATTACCACCTCTAACATTGTATTGGGTACTTAGCTCATTATTATTACTTACACCCGGTAAAGTCATTAGAAGTGATTCTATTCCAGGATTTGCTCCCGGGATCCTTTTAATTTTTTTTGCCTTTATGTTTGTAATACCTTGTGCATTTTTGAGTTCATTTGTTATCACAATCTCCTTTAAAAATTCATTTTTTGAATTTAAAATAGGAGAGAAGCGTACAATAGATCTTTTTCTTATATAAAAAACTTTTGAAAATTTATTATATCCTACATGACTAAATTCTAAATTAATATTTTCATTAATAGGAACTCTTATTTCGTAGTATCCTTTAATATCAGAAGTAGTTCCATTTTTTCCGAAATTTACGGAAACACCTTCAATAGATTTATTTTGAGAATTCTTGATAAATCCTTTGATAATTGATGTTTTTTGTGCCAAGACAATTATAGGATATAAAAATAATATTAGGAATAATTTTTTCACGGGTTATTTTACTTATTTTCTATAAAACGTAGAATTATAGGTATTCGTATTTCCAACGTTATCAAACACTACAAGTTTAAAGATATGTTTGCTTCCCACCAATTTTTTATCACTAAAATCGTAAGATAATTTTTTATTTTTGAGATCATACTCCATTAGTACCCATTCATTATCTATATATGCATTGAAAGAATTAATCCCTGACTCGAGATCAGATATTTTTACAGTTAAAAATTTTAAACGGCTAACCCAATCTCCATTATTAAAATTTGCTCCATATATTTTTGGTTTATTATTATCAAATAACAAAGTATAACTTCCTAAAGTTTTTGTTGTAGTAAATAATTTGTTACTTCTTTTTCTTGTTTTTTGATAATAGGGATATTTTTTATTGTTGACATTGGCAATATAAATATAATCAACATCTGATTTTTTATACATGGTGCTATCAAAAGAAATAGTAAAATTTTTATCTAAAGGAATAATAGGCTTATGAATATTAGCAATAGTTCCATTGACAGAAAAATGAATATATTCATCTTTATAAAATGTATTTTTTGGAAAAGCAATGGTTACCCCATTTTTAGTAAATTTTTGAAATTCTTTTTTATTTATCCTATAGTTAGTAGTATCACTTTGTTGTAAAATAGGTTTACTTTTTAAACCAATTACCGGAATTCTAAGTGATGAGGAATTTCCAATAAAATCTTTAGTTATTATTTCAACCTGATAATTTAATCCTTCCTTTATATCTAAAACACCTTCATTAATTAATTCTTTGTAAATACTAAGTTTGTTACCTTTTTCTATGAAAGTCTTTTGAATTCTACTTTTGTATAAAGCAAAGTGTGGGTAATCAATTAGTAGGTTTATAAACTTACTTTCAGGAAAAGAAAAGGTTTCAACATCATGATAATAGTATCTTTTTCCATTTACAAGCATTTCAATACTATAGATTCCGTTTTTATTTGATTCATTTCCAACTAAATCATAGGTGTTGATACCAAAACCAATTTTACCCAATGCAGTAACCCTATTAGTAACGTATCTATTATGCTTATCTAATTTGATTGGTAAATTTTGTTTTTTTATACTTCCATTAATTCTAGAACTTAAATCAATAGGGTATACGAGTAATTTGTTAATTTTTGGTGCTATAGAATCTTTAATATTTAAACCAAAGTGCATTGGATTGATTATGTGTTCAGTTTTTGTTTCTCTAATTTCGTAATGTAAATGAGGTGCAATAAATCCACCAGTTCTTCCAGAATAAGCAATAACCTGACCTTTTTTAACCATAATTTCATTTTCTGCAGGATATATATTTCCAGTTTCATAACTTTCTTTCTGATATTGAATATTTTTCACATATTCTTGAATTCCATCTCCAAATCGGTCCAAATGTGCATAAACAGAAGTGTATCCATTAGAATGGGTAATATAAATGACTTTTCCATATCCCCATAGAGCTACTTTTATTCTTGATACATAACCATCAGCTGTTGCATATACTTTTAGCCCTGTTCTTTGGTTAGTTTTTAAATCTATACCGGCATGAAAATGGTTATTTCTTAATTCACCAAATGTGCCTGAAAGTCTTAAAGGAATATCTAATGGACTTCTGAAGAAATTATTGGGGTATTTTATTTGAGCATGTAATGAAACATTTACAAATAAAAATAAAATAAAAATATTTTTCTTCAATTTTATAGTAATTTTTGACCAAATTAAGAAAACTATTTAATCCATTATATTAAGTTGTAATATAATATTTTATTATGGACATAAATAGTTGTTAATTATAAAACAGAATGTTAACTTTGTAATTATAGTTTTTATAAGAGATAGCTTAATGAATAATACTATTGAAGCATTTCATTTGTTGGAAGATAAGTTAAAAAACTTACTATCTAATTATGATTTTTTAATAAAGGAAAATGAAATACTACTTCAAAATGTATCAACATTACAGCGGAAACTTTTAGATAAAGAGCAATTGTTAGAACAGAGAGAAAAACAATTTAAACTTTTAAAAATTGCTAAAACTATACAAGGCAGTGACAATAGTACAAGAGATACAAAGTTCAAAATAAATGCTTTAATTCGAGAAATCGATAAATGTATCGTTCAATT
>TARA_B110000003_G_scaffold92249_1_pt1 | contig 45927 bp, 31 predicted proteins | sample TARA_B110000003 | Tara Oceans TARA_B110000003 (sample SAMEA4396424) | marine metagenome | biome: Westerlies Biome; feature: [SRF] surface water layer (ENVO:00010504); material: water (ENVO:00002006), including particulate matter (ENVO:01000060) such as... | depth 5 m
TTGAAGTACCTCGTGCTCAACCGAAACAAACTTCGCGATTTGCCCAAATGGCTCTCCGAATTGACCGACTTGCGGGCGATTCTGGCCGATCACAACCAATTCGACGTCTTTCCTGTCGTTTTGTTGGACATGCCTTTGGTGACTCAAATCAGCATGGGCGAAAACTACATCCCTGCCATCCCCTTGGACATCGACAAGATGGCGTCCTTGAAAATCTTGGAACTCTGGGGCAATGTGTTGGCAAGGTTTCCGGCTTCGCTGGGAGACCTTCCGTCGCTGCAGGCATTGGATTTGTTGCACAATGAAATGACTGCCGAGGAGCAAGAATTCCTCAAAAGCCTTCTTCCCACAGTGGAATTGAACATGTCAGAGCCATGTCTCTGCGAGTTCGATGACCCCGTCCAATCCAACGCCCCCTAACTTTTCTCCATGCATTCTTCCATGTCCTTTCGCAGAGTCGTGGTCACTGGCGTTGAGAATTCCGGGAAGACCAGCCTGTCCCAAGCGCTGGCGGCCCATCTTGGCTGGCCTTGCGCGGAGGAGGAAGCCAGAAACCATCCGGACGTGCTCGGAAACTCCATCGATGCCTCCACCTTTGATGCGCTGCATGAAGCGCAAACCACGGTGGCAGCCCAACATGCGGCGGCGGGCGCGCCAGGGGTGATTTGTGACACGGGGGACCTCGTCCTTCGTCTTTGGTCAGAGTCTGTTCTTGGCTTCAGTTGGCACCCCCTAGCACCGCCTCAACCTCGTGTCGATCTGTACATTCTGTGCCCAACCTTGGCCACTTGGGAACCCGATCCGCTTCGCTCTTTGCCACGACTTGAAGATCGCTTGGCCTTGGAAAACCAATACCGCGAGCACTTGACCCATCGCCATCATCTGATCGCAGAGGGAAACACCGTGGAAGATCGTCTCGACCATATTCTGTCGAATTGGCCATGGTGAGGGCAGCAGAATGGTTGGGAGTGGGATTGAATTTGGCCTACACCTACTTGTACCTGCAAGGCGCCTTGCCCTTGGCCTACGTTTTTGCAGCGGCAGGAGGATTGGCCATGGGGTGGGCGTGCTGGCACCACCGTCTGAAAGCCGAAACAGCCCTTCATGGCTTTTACATCGTCATGGCTGGCTATGGCGCATGGCTGGCAGCGGACGCTTCCTGGGCGATGACCTCTCATGGATGGCCGTGGCACGCGACCGCCATCGCGTTGGGCCTTTTGGCTTGTGCCTGGGTGGCGCCGTGGCTTCAAAAGAGGGGGTCGGCGATGCCAAGGTTGGATGCCTTCACCACCGTCTTCAGCGTTATGGCCACATGGTGGATGGTCCAAGGGGATGACGTCAACTGGCTGTATTGGATCGTCATCGATTCCCTCAGCGTGTACCTCTATGCAAAAAGAGGAATGCCCATGGGGGCACTCCTCTTTGTGGTCTATGACCTGATGGCCATCGACGGATGGTTCGACGCCGTGCGCTGGTTCAGCGGATGACGAATTTCACTGGAATGGTGTACTGCACAGACACCGATTTCCCACGCTGCTGACCGGCCTCAAACTGAGGCAAGCTTTCCACCACACGCATGGCCTCCTTGTCCAAACGGGGGTCGACTTCTCTGAGGACCTTGACATCCTTCACCTTGCCATTTTTGCCCACCACAAAGTAGACAAAGACTGTCCCTTGGATGCCCGCATCCTTGGCGATGGGAGGGTACTTGGTGTTGGAACTGACGTAACGGATGATCTCCATCTGAGTGCATTGGTGACGTTCGTCACCCCGCATGGACGTGCAAGGCCCAAAGGCAGGCATGTTCTCGACAATCATAAAGGGCGTGTCCTCTTCAAAATTCTCCTCGTCCTCGATGATTTCAATCTCGGTGTCTTCGTCGAGCTCAATGTCTTCAATCTCCAATTCCTCCTCGATCTCTTCTTCGTCGTCAACGATTTCAATCACGGTGGTTTGCTGTGGAGGTGGAGGAGGCGGTGGAGGGGTCACGACGTTGACGGGGATTTCCTCGTCTTCGAGCAAGTCCGCCTCGAAATCAAGGGAACGGGTGATGGCCACATCGTAAGATGTCCACGCCAGCGCAGACAAAATGAGGGACAATGAGGCCACAAATCCCAAGGCTCTCCAGGTGGATCGCTTGTTTTCGAGGTCAGCTTGAGGGGTCTTTCTACGTAGCATACGCCTGGTTTGAGGGTGTGAAATTAATCAATCGTTTGCGATTCTGCCCGGTCTGCGACCAAAGATGAGCTGAAAGGCGCCAAGAGCCAGTCCAGCACCCACTCCGTCCGCCACCACGTCTCTCCAATCGGCAAAACGTCCCGGCATCCACGCACCTTGACAAGACTCAAGGACCGTGCCGAAAATCAGCGCGCTGCCGAGCAGCGCAACCTCCAAGCTCCATGATGCTTGCCCCACGCGTTGTTTGGCCAAAGCAATGGCCCACGTCATCACACTTCCTCCAAAGGCCAGGACATGCAAACACTTGTCCAAATGCCAAAGGGCCCACCACGAGTCTGCCTTCAAATCGTTCCCTGGCAGTGCATGCATCAGGACCACCCCTAGACTCCATGCCACAGGACACCAGTACACTCGGGGGCCTACACCAGAGGTCCAAGCCATTGAAAGGGGGTCAGCCGCAGACCGCTTTGTACGCGGCCCCGTCGAGCAACTGCTCCACATCGGTTGGGTTGGCGACTTTGATTTTGATCAGCCATCCTTCGCCATAAGGGTCGCTGTTCACAAGGGAAGGATCGTCTTCGACCGTTTCATTGAAAGCCACAATTTCTCCGGTCACGGGCAAGAACAAATCACTGACCGTCTTCACCGCTTCAATGGTGCCAAACACCTCATCCGCATCCAACGTCTCGTCCACCGTCTCCACTTCGACAAAAACGATGTCCCCCAATTCACCTTGGGCAAAATCCGTGATCCCCACCACAGCAATGTCACCCTCAAGACGCACCCATTCGTGCTCCTTGGTGTACTTCAGGTTGTCTGGAATGTTCATGTGGTAAAGTTACAATCAGTCCACCCAATTTCGTGCGCAACTCACCCTTACTGGGTCAAGTTGAAGCGAAGGGCAATGCCAGAGCTGATGTTGGTCGTCGCGAAGGACGTAGACACCTTGGGCTGATTGATTTGCTGGTCGTAGAACATGCGCAAGGTCATCTTGTCACTCACCTCGAGGTCACCGCTCAATTTTATGGAGATAAGACGTTGTCCCGCAGTGACCTGGTTTTGTTGCTCGACCATCTTGCGAATGACCGTGCTGTTCTCCCGGATGTTGACGTCACAGCGGACCAAGAAATCCGTCTTCTTGAGCATCTTGATGGGCAGCTTGCCATAGGTCCTCAAGAAAGGGTTGGGGACATCGTCAAATTTGTATCCAACCCCAATGACCACGCCCCTCGTTTTGGTTTCCGTGATTTGATAATTGGACAAGCCCAAATTCACGTTTCGGTCTCTCGTGATCTCCAATTTGATTTGGGGCTCGTTGTTGCTCGCCGTTTTCAAACTCATGTCCAGCCCAATCAAAGGAGACAATTGCTCCGAGATGGTGACAGTGTTGAATTGCCTCTGGGCGATGTAATCCTGGTATTCTCCTTGGTCCGTGGCGACTGGGCGGCCTGACTCATCCCCCTCAAAACTGAGGTTCGTGGTGTACGAGGAGGACATGGTGCTGCGGTAGGTGTGGTTCAAATTGAAACGCTTGAACTTCTTCTTCAAGGTTGGGTTTTTGGACAACCCATCGTAGCTGACCCTCCAATTGGGCCTGACCGGAGCGTCGAAGACATCCAAAGGCACTTCCTCCGCATCGAGTCCAAGGTAGGCTGCCATAAAGGCTGGAATCACCACATTCTGGCTGTTGGGACCAAATCCTGGCGCGTACCCAATCTCGTTCAAGTCATCGTTGTAATTGAGCTCATTTTGTCGCTCACTTACAAAGCGCCTGCCGCTAAGGAAGGACTCCCAAACGGAGTTGGTGTAGGTGCTGTCATCGTCCACAAATGCTGTGGGCCAAGTCATCACTGTAGCTGTGAAGTTCCCGGTTTCGTTGGCCGATTCGTTGACGTAGTCTTGCAGGTCGTCGTCGTAGCGAAAGAAGCTTTGGTAGTTCTTGCTGATGTTGCGGTTCGCTGTCAGCTCCAACTTGAAGTCCCGGATGGGCTCCAAACTGGCACGGGCGTTGAAGTTCTCGCTGTACGATTCCGTGTACTGGTTGTTCAAGTTGGACTGCTGCACCAACCAGCCATTCGATGCTGCCTCCTGGGCAAAAGTGCCATCTCCAAATCCATTTCCGTAGAGGTCCGTGCTTTGGTGGCCCAGCAAAAATGGCAGTCCCGGCGCGCCAAAATCTCGGTTGAAGCCGCCATAATTGGCCTGCTCGGCATATCCAGGAAGCAACGTGCCCTCGTTCCGGGCATACGTGGCGGACACGTTGCGCAACCCCATGGCAAAACGCAGGATGTGCTCGATGGGGTTGATGTTGCGCTTTTCCTTCTCTTCTTCCTCTTCCAAATTGCCAAAACCGTCGCGTCTTTCATTGCTGACTTCCCTGTCTTTGGGCCTGGGGCGGCGCTTGTTGTTGATTTCCTTCAAAAAGGGCACCTTGTTGTAGAAGTTCTTCAGGTTCGCCTGCGCATTGAGGCTGACGTTGCGGCTGTTTTGAATGGTGCTCCCCAGCGTGTCTTGAGAAAACGGTGCCCTGTCCCAGCGGAACGAACTTTGGTAACGTGTGTCGGCACTGATCCAATCGGTCAATGGCAGCTTGTCCAAAGGCAGCTTGTACGTGCCATTCACCTGGTGGTTGTACGTCGTCAACTCCCCACCTTCCATCAAACTCGATTGCACCTCATCCCGGTAAGCATTGTACCCATCCGGGTCATCCACTTCGTCCGGGATTTCTCCAGCCTGCTCCATGATCAAGGCCTGCGCTGTCCCCTGGTAGTCCAATTTCAAGGATTGAGTCAGGTCGTATTTGACCGTGTAGTTCCGGTTCCATGTCCAAGTCTTCACAACCTGTGGGGTGATGATGGGCTCCAGTCCAAGACCCGGGTTCAGTGCCTCCATGTTGTCGCGCACCTGACTGACTTCATACATCCGCTGCATCTGGTTCGATGCCGAGATTTGCTTGGGGAGCAAATAGAAATTGAAATCTCGGATCCACTTCAAGTACTCCGAGTTGCGAAGGAAGCCCACCTTCGAGAAGGGGGACCTCTTTTTGGGCTTGGGTTGCCAGCTGTAGTTCAACGCCCCGCGATGTTCAACATTGCGGAAGTTGTCGGTGTAGATGTCCTGCCGGTACTGCTCATTGAAACTGTAGTTGGCAGAGAAATTCGCAGGGTTCAGAAGCGAAAAGAGGCCCTTGCTGCTGTTGCTGCCACCTCGGCCACCGCCGCCCCTTGAGCCCGGGTTGTTGCTGCCAAAGCGTTCACGGTCCTGGGTGAGTTTGTCGCCGTTGGCGTCGTTGGATCCCCTGTTCCTAGAATTCCGGTCCTTGCTCCCTCCGCCCTTTCCAAATTGAGGTGCAATCTTGACGTTGGAGAAGTTGATGCTGCGCACTTGGTTGATCGTACGTGCATCGCGCTGTCGTGAATCGATGGCGTCCACATCGTCAGGGTTGTTGATTTGGTCTGCAATGGCGGCCAAATCTTCCATTTCCACATCGGGGGACAAGGGGTCGAATTGAGGAGTGCTCGTCTGGTTGCTGTAGCCCAAGTACATCGGTAGGGTCACCCCAAGCTTCTCAGGAAACAGCTTGCCAAGTTGGATCGTTCCATTGGCGTCCAAACCCTGTATGGTCTCCCGTTGCCGCTCTTGCACGCGTTGCTCAAGACCTCCCCAACCCGGCACCGACATGTTGGCGGCCACGCTGACATTCGCGAGGTCTGCCAAGGTGGCGTTCGCCTGGGCGACAGCCGCCCAACCCCCTTCTTCATTGAATCCGGAGAGCCTCAACTCGTTGACCCACATCTCCGCGCATTTGGGCTGTCCGTCGTCCGACGTCCAAAGGGGCTGCTCAAGGTCTTTGTCGGGGTTGCGGATGCCCACCATGATGGTGACCACATTGGACAACGTAGGATTGCCCTTCACAGAGAGCCTTTTGCCATCGTTCACCACAGAATACACCCCCGTCGGACTCAAGTCCCCGTTGACATAGCGGTTCCGCAATTTGTCCAAACTCAGCAAGCGCAGGGAGTCGAGGTTGATGTCGATGTTGTTCTCGAGCGGCCAAATGTCATAGCCGGAGAGGGTCGACACCGAATTGTCGTCGATGGGCGTCGGTTTGAGCGGAATCTCGTATTCATAGTAGTTCTGGTCGTAGTCGCTTCCCAAACGCACGAAGGCCGTCACATCACCTTGGTTCAAGATTTCATCTTGACGGCCCGCTTCCACGTGCACGAACATCTTGAGGCGCTCGTACATCCGCATGTCGAAGTTGATGTTTCGGTACGCCGCCCGTGCATCACCATCTTCCAGGCCACAGACTTCCAAGGAGAGCGATTGCTCGTTGAGCCTTCGCTGGTTCAGGTTGGAGGGGTCGATTTCCTGGTTGATGCCCGGAGGAATCACGTAAGGAACCGGGGTGCGCACTCCGTTCTCCTCCAAGTTGACGGCAGTCAAAGCGAATTGCGTCCCGGTGGGGTCGTCGACCTCAACCTCCTGAAGGCCGGCCAAATTCTGCTCGTACCGTCGCCACTCCCCGCGGACCAATTCCAACCGAGCAAAGCGCAGCGTCACAGGCTCGCCAAAATCCTTCATGATCATCCGCATGAAACGGATGGAACGGAAGTCGCTGATGCCATTGAGTGCCTGATCAAACTCCTTGACAGGAATCTTGAATTGGTACCACTTGATCGGACGTTGCTCACCGGCACCGTTCGTCTTGGACACCGTTTCCAAAATGTCGGACAGATAGCCCTTGCCAATGTTGTCGGGCGACAAGTCGGCCACCGTAAGAGGAATCTCATACTGGTAGTAGGATTCAATGGTTCCGAGGGTCAAGTCCTCATTGATGTCTTCTGTGTTGGGGATGGTCGTTGAAGTGATCGGGTAACCAAATGGCTGCTGGGTGTTGGAGTTGCCTTCGTAGCGGCTGAAGAATTGATAACGCTCCAAGATGTCCTCGCCTTCTGCTTGGGCATCCGGATCTCGGAAGTACCTGAAGTCATCGGCGGACGGATCTGTTTGGTATTGCGCAAAAGCATCCGATGACAATTCCGTTTCCAGCCCATCCAACCAAGGGGAAAAAAAGGTGCGCTCCCCTGCAGAATTCAATCCATCGAGGCCCACATCTTGGCTGCTGTAGTCGTTGGTGCTGTTGTCGAAGGCATTGACCACATTGAACGTAGTGGGGTCGGGGTAAATGCCCCATGTGCTGGTGTCGGTCTCCAACTCCGTATTGTTGGCCGACGGCAACCCGTTTTCAAATTCAAGCTGGCTGTCGTTGAGTACGTCTTCACTGACGTTGCCCAAGTTGATCAAGAGCCTGCCCCCTGACTCGTTTTCGGAGTCCTCGTTGAAAGGGTCCATCAACCAAAACTGGATGTACTCGATGTTGGCGGCTTCAAAGTCCGTTGTGGTCAGAGCCCGTTGGACGCCCGCCCAGCGCTCTTTGGGGTTGCGCAAGGTGCCGTCCTCTTCCAGTCCAGCCGAATTCTCTGAGCCTTCGAAGGGTTCGTAATTGTAGGGTCCTCGCTCCGAAGGGCGGAACGTCATGTCCAAGGTGGGCAAATTGGTGGGCATCCCAGCGGTGGCACTGTTGCTGTAGTCTCCCTTTTCATAAAGCTCGCGCAGCAAGATTTGGCGCATCCGGTGGTCCTGGCGGATCTCTGCATCCACCTGGCCGTCTTGCAGGGCGCTTCCATTGATCAAGGAAGGATCGATGGTGTACCAACTCAAACCCGCTCGGTTGTAATTCGATCTCAAATCGTTCTCAAACCGGGCCTCAGGGAATTCAGCCTCCTGCCAACGGGGAGTCGAGGCCATGAACCACCGGTTGATGGCGCGCAAGTCGATCGTGCTTTGGGATCCTTCAAAGTCATCGATGTAGGCGGTCCCTTCGTTCCCTACGGCACGGCTGTGACCAGGGATCAGGTAGGCTCCTTCCGCGCTGATGTCAAAGGAAGACTTGGCGGTCGTGCTGTAAAAGGGCAAGCGGTCCACGAGCTCTGTCAACAACCGGCTCTCTGTTTGCCAAGAGAAATCCATGCCCACGACCGTATTGTTCACGGGCTCATCGCCCATGTTCACCTTCCGCGTCAACGGACGCTCACGCATGTTGAGCAACGTGGTGCCAATGTTGAAGTTGTCGCTTGCCACGTAGTCAAAGCGCGTGCCCAACAGCGTCTTGGTTTGGATGTTGAAGAGGGAGTTGGACTCCAAGGAAACCTTGATGGTTTGCCCCGACTCCATCAACCCGTCGTTGATGATGCGCACCCGGCCAAGGTTGTAATCGACGGTGTAGTCCCTGTTTTCCACAAGCCTCACACCCCCTGCCGTCACCGTCACCGACCCCTCCGGAACGTTCATGGCATTCAACTGAATTTCTGATGAACTCTGCGACTGGAAACGTCCCTTGATCCGGAAGCGATTGAGAGAGGGGATTTGCTGGGCCGCTGTTTTGGTGCTGTCGTACAACGGTTGGAAAACCAACGACTGGGACAATGCAGTCTTCACGCCTTCTTTGTCTGCGAGCGCAATCTCCTCTGACCCGTCCACATACTCTGAAATGCGGGCGCGGAGGTTGGCCCCAAAAGGCTCCACAGAGGGCAGAAAAATCCGTCCGTTCTGGCTATTGATGGTGCCACCACTCACCGCGGCATCGTCCACGTAGTCGTAGACACCGTCTTGGCTCGGCATGCCATTGATGTCGATGCGGTCCATGCCCAATACTTGGACAAGCAACTGTCCTTCCAGTGGTGCCCTCGGGATGTAGTTCAAGTCCACACCCGAATTGGGGTCGTTGTACCAAATGTCCAGTCGGAAATCTTCATTGCTCACCCCAAATGCCCCCATGGAATAGACGTTCTTCATCATGGTCCGCCAAAGTGGTGCCTGGTCCCCGTTGTCTAGTTTCACTTGGGTGACAGAAGACTTCAGCATTTTGAGCACGAGCGACCCAGGGGCTGCATACCCGTCCTGGCTGAGGGTGCCCACCTGGTAGGTTTGGCCATCGACGGTGTACTCGTAGGCCACTGCCAGCACTTCCGCGTTGTTGAGCGATTGGCGCAAGGAAATGAAGCCGAGGCGGCTGTTGTAGGTGAATTCCGAAGCGGTCAATCGACGGGCATTGCCCACGCGCTCGTAGTGGACACCCTGCTTGAGGCTCCCACCTATGGCACCAGAGATCGCTTCATTGGCCCCAGTGAAATCCATCACCCCCTCGTTCAAGGTCAAACTCCTGAAGAGGTCGTTGTTGTAGTTGCTCGGGGCACGGCTCGGCACGACCTCGGTGGCTGGATCGAGGGCGGCCCCGCCAAAAATACTCCCATTGTCTGTAAGGTTGCCCAAAGGCAGGTTGGAGGAGATGAAGTCGGGGTGTTCCCCCAAGTCGGTGAACGCGACCACGTTTCGCACATCTTGTGTATTGGCTTGCGTGTTCACCACGTAGACCTCGATCCGGTTGATCACCACCCCCGAGTTGGGAACAGGCAAGGACCTCATCGCCTCGTCGTACTTGCCCACAAAGTATTGGGACAAGAAGTAGTGCCGGTTCGCCTCGTAGTTGTCGGCCCGGATGTCAAACTCTTGGGTTTGGGCGCCCCCTTCGACTTCAATCTCGCTCCGCTCACCCTTTTGCTGGCTGAAGACCGTGGTGTTGTAAAGCCGTCCCCACTGCGTTTCCACCTTCAGGCCAAAAAGACTTTGCGACCCCACAATCAAGCTGCTGTTCAGGGGCATGCTGATGTTTCCAGCTTCGATGTTTTTAAGGATGTCGTCCTCTTCTCCTTGGAAACCAATGTTCATTTGGTTTTCAAAGTCAAACAACGACTGGGTATTGTATTGGGTCCCAAGTTCAATTTTGTCGCCAATTTTTCCAGCGATGTTCAATTGGATGCGTTGGTCAAAATCGACTGCGCCTGCCCTTCTTTGTCGCTCTGGAATCCTAGGATTTTCAGTGTTGTTCCACGTGTATCCCAACGAAATTTCAGCCGTGCCTTGGGGCTTGATCTCAATTTCATTGCTGCCAAAAATCATCTCAAACAGCTCGCTGTCGATTTCAAGCTTGGGGGCAAATGCCTTCGAGGCGGCATCTTCTTCCAGCTGCAATTCGTTCCAAAACTCAGAGAGGTTGCCCTGGATGTTGTAGTCGAGGTACTCCTCAAGAGTGAAGAGGCTTGCAGGGCGAAAGGCCAAAGTATCCCCAATCGTCTGCTGCACCTCGTACATGCCCGTCAAGGGGTTGTACACCACTCCATAGTTGAAGTTGCTTGGCCACTGAAGAGAGACCCCGCCAGGGAATTCGGAGGGGTTGAACATGTCCCCGTTGCCATGGGGAAATGGGAGGTTGTAAGTGGTGGTGTCCGAGCTTTGGGCTGACACGACTGACACGGACATCCCCCACCAAGCTCCAATGGCAAGGCCGAATGTCGCAAGGACCCGCCAAGGTGCACGGTCTTTGGGAGAGGGGGTGGTCATGGTCGTGGCCAGTTCAATCGTCAGTAGAAGGTCAAAGTTCGCGCAAAGCGGCCTTGATCAAACCCTCCAACGTGGCTGAATTCCCCATGGTTGTCATGAGGTGGTCCAGCACTTTGTTGCATTTGGTTTTGTCGAAGCCGAGAGATGTCAAAGCCCCCAACGCATCGTTCTTGATTGTATTGTTCGACACTTGAGAAGTTCCTGAAGGCCCCGAACCTGCGCTGCCTGAATCCATGACTTTGTCCTGAAGGTCCACGATGATCCGCTGGGCCGTCTTCGCCCCGATGCCTTTGACGCGCTTCATGGCATCGACATCTCCAGAGGCAATCGCCAAAGAGGCCGTTGCGGGGTCCATGGCGCTCAAAATCAGCCTTGCCGTGTTGGCGCCAACCCCATTGACACCAACGAGCAAAAGAAACAACGTTCGCTCTTCCTCTGAGGCAAAGCCAAACAGCAATTGGGCGTCTTCCCTCACCACCATGTGGGTGTGGATTTTGACTAGTTCGTTGTCGCCAAGTTGGTCAAAGGTGGTCAGACTGATGGCTACGTAGTAGCCAACCCCACCGCATTCCACCACCACGTAAGTGGGGTGCTTTTCAACGAGTCTTCCGTGCAGATGATGAATCACAGTTGCATGCCTTTGATTTGGGCATCCACCACCGCCAAACGAACCATGTCGAGGATCTCTTTGGCGCTGGAGCCCATTTGCAAAATATGAACGCTCTTTCTCATGCCCAAGAGCACGGGGCCCTGTGCGTCCATCCCCGCCATCTCCTGCAACAACTTGTAACTGATGTTGCCCGCGGACAAGTTGGGGAAAATCAAGGTGTTCACACGGCGCTTGTGCAAGGCACTAAATGGAAAACTCTCTCCCAGTTTTTCTTGGTTCATGGCAAAGTTGGCCTGCACCTCTCCATCGACGATAAGCTCCGGGTGGTGCACATGGAGGTAACGCGCGGCTTCGGCCATTTTCTCTGCATCGTGGCCCTTGGAACTGCCAAAGTTGGAGTAACTCAGCAAAGCGATGCGTGGCACAATGCGAAGGTTTCTGACAGCCTCTGCAGTGAGCAAGGTGATGTTGACAATGTCTTGGGCCGTTGGGTTCGTGTTCACGGTGGTGTCGGCGAAAAACATGGGGCCGTTTTTGGTCTGCAGGATGTACATCCCGGCCACCTTGTCCACTCCTTGTGCCTTGCCAATGCTCTGAAGTGCAGGCCGGATCACATTGGGGTAGTTGCGCGTCAATCCAGACAGCAGGGCATCTGCCTCTCCTTGTTCCACCAACATGGAACCAAAGTAATTTCGCTGGCGCATTTGCCGCTCCGATTCAAGGGCTGTAAGCCCATGGCGCTTGCGCTCCTCAAACAGCACCGCCCCAAAAGCCTTTCGCCGTTCTGCCTGGTCGTCACCTCTGGGGTCCAAAATCGTGGCCCCTTCCAACTCGAGGTTGTTCTCTTCAATCAACGCAGTGATGTGGGCTTCACGGCCCAACAAGATGGGGTGGGCAATGCCTTCGTCCATGGCCATTTCCGCAGCCTTGAGGACTTTGTAGTGCTCGGCCTCGGCGAACACCACGCGTTTGGGGGACCGGGCGGCGCGGGTGGCGATGTTGCGAGAGAAACTGGAATCGTTGCCCAAGCGCACCTCGAGTTGCCGTTTGTAGCCGTCCCAATCGGTGATGGGTTCGCGGGCAACGCCCGACTCCATGGCCGCCTTTGCCACCGCTGGTGCCACGGTTGTGATCAACCGAGGGTCAAGTGGCTTGGGGATGATCAGATCGCGGCCAAAGGTCAGTGCTCCTTCACCATACGCTTCGCTCACCTCATCGGGCACGTTTTCTTCTGCCAAAGTGGCAATCGCTCGGACAGCCGCCAGCTTCATCGCATCGTTGATGCCTGTGGCACGGACGTCGAGGGCTCCGCGAAAGATGTAGGGAAACCCCAGCACATTGTTCACCTGGTTGGGATGGTCGCTGCGGCCCGTGGCCATCAGCACGTCCTCCCGGGACGACATGGCGTCATCGTACCCAATCTCTGGATCTGGATTGGCCAGGGCAAAGACGATGGGGTTGGCCGCCATGGACTTCACCATGGCCGCATCCACCAGTCCGCCCTTGCTCAAGCCTAAAAACACATCTGCCCCTTTCATGGCGTCCGCCAAAGAAGCATACGCCTTCTTGGTGGCGTATTTCTGCTTGCTTACATCGAGGGAATCTCGACCGGAATGAATGTGGCCCTTGCTGTCAAAAACCGCCGCATGCTCCCGGCGCATGCCCAACTGCTCATAGATGTCGAGGCAGGACATGGCTGCCGCCCCTGCTCCACTGACCACCACACGGATGTCCTCCATTTTTTTGTCCGCCAACTTGAGCGCATTCAGCAGCGCTGCTGCGCTGATGATGGCCGTGCCATGCTGGTCGTCGTGCATCAGTGGGATGTCGAGCTCTTCCTTCAGACGTCGCTCAATTTCAAAAGCTTCTGGAGCCTTGATGTCCTCCAAATTGATGCCTCCAAACGTGGGAGCAATCGCTTTCACCGTGGCCACAAATTGGTCCACATCGGTGGCGTCCACCTCAATGTCAAACACATCGATGTCCGCAAAGACCTTGAACAAAACACCCTTGCCCTCCATGACGGGCTTGCTCGCCTCGGGCCCAATGTCGCCTAAGCCAAGCACCGCGGTACCGTTGCTGATCACGGCGACGAGGTTGCCTTTGGCGGTGTACTTGTAGACGTCCTGAGGGTTTTCAGAAATTGCAATGCAAGGCTCCGCAACGCCTGGACTGTATGCCAGGCTCAGGTCACGCTGCGTGCTGTACGGTTTGGTGGGAACGACCTCGACCTTACCTCGGCGCTCGCGCGCATGGTATTCCAAGGCTTCTCTCTTCAGATTGTTCTGTTGCATGGAAAAGCGAAGTTCACACTGAAACCTCAGCGAAAGAGCGCGTGGCACGCCAAAGGATGCACAACTGCTCGTGCATATTGTGCAGAAGAATGGTCCGAACACATCAGAGTCTGCTTAGTCAAACATGACAGGACAAATGCTCAACGAATCACCAAGCGTTTGGTTGAGACTGTCGTCCCGTCAACCGCGTAGCTTACGAGCCAAATCCCTTTGGACAAGTCGTCAAGCGACAAAAGTTGCTCTGAAACTCCTGCAAAGATTGGAATGCTTTTCACAGTCTGTCCAACCAGGTTCCGAAATTGAATGACACCACCCTGAGCGTTTTGAACCTTTACTGTGGCGGTAGATGTCGCCGGATTGGGAGAAATCCTGACGAGGGAGGGCTCATTTTTTGAGATTTCTTCGACCCCAACAGAGGCTTCCACAGCAAAAGTCACTTGATGACAAACTCCTGCTGTGATATTGCCCACTTCATGAAAGCAGTACTCCAGAGTGGAGTTGCCAACGATGCCGTTCGGATAAAAATCAGCTACGAAGGAAGAGTCAACTTCCCCAGGTTCTAAGGCAACCAAAAAGGACTCTTGTATTGAAGAATTGTCAGAACCAAAATTGTAGCATTGAGGACCCCAACAAAAGCGTTCAGAGGAGCCTGAGGCACCAAAAGTGAAAGGGTAGTTGAAAGGCGAAACTGTGTCCAACAAGCTGCGCGAAACCATGAGGTTTTGGGGTTGGTCACCAATGTTTTGAACTCCCCAGTAAGCGGCAACCAATCCTGACTGACCCAATTCATCCAGGAAGACCGCAACGGTATCAGGAGCATCTACCACGGAGAGTTGTGCTTGCGTTCCTCCCACAAAACAACAAACAGCTGAAAATAAAATAACAACGCGCCGCATAACATCTTTCATGTTCTAAAGATAAGACGAATTTCCCGGCAGTGAGAGACTTCATGGGAGGGCCTTGGCCCATTAGACTTCCGAGAGAAGGGTGTATTTTTGTTGTTCCATGTTCAAAAAACTGCCCCGCTTTCAAGTGCCCTCTGCCATGTGTTGGGCTGGTCTTGCAATGATTCTGTCCCTTGGGACCCCTGCATTTGCCCAAAACTTGCCCAACATTGTCTTGAAAGACATCGAAGGCAATGCCGTGCAAACAACATCGAAGGTTCAGCGCGATGGCCCCACAGTGTTCTGCTTTTGGGCAACCTGGTGCAGCCCGTGCAAAAGGGAGCTGAACAACTATGCCGAACTTTATGAAGATTGGATGGATGAAACAGGGGTCAAAATTGTTGCCGTTAGCATTGATGACCAACGCTCAGTGAACCGTGTTGCCCCGTATGTCAACAGTGTAGGCTGGGAGTTTGACGTTCTGCTTGACCCCAACCGAGAATTTGCGAGATCGTTGAACGTGAACAACGTACCACACACCTTCGTTGTGAATAGCCAAGGAGCTGTGGTTTGGTCACACAACAATTATGCAGACGGAGACGAATACGAATTGTTCGAGGAACTCTTGCGACTCTCGAACTGATGGTCATTCGCAACATTTCGTTTTTGTCGCTTCTTGCGCTGCTTTGGGCGGCAGAGCCTTCAGCCTCTTTTTGTCAGTCTGCTGAGGGGGGTGGAGAGCCCTCAGTAAGCGGAAACGTAGGGATTCTTTGGCAATCCTACAATGAAGACAGCCTTATTGGCGCCGTGGTCCCGCCGGGAAAGACAGGCTACAATGCCTTCGCCGCAATCAACTACAGCCAAAAGGATTTCAGTGCTGGCATCCGTTATGAAAGCTATCTCAACGCCATCATTGGGTTTCCCGGCAGATTCAATGGCAGTGGATTGGGCTACAGATTCGCACGTTACAACGACGCTGACAAAGGGGTGGACATCACGATCGGCAATTTCTATGAACAGTTCGGAAATGGTCTGGTGCTGCGTTCTTACGAATTGCGGGATTTAGGCATTGACAACGCCCTTGACGGGTTTCGCTTGGTGCTCAAACCCCTTGAAGGCATTCAAGCCAAATTGATTTACGCCAAGCAGAGACTGGATTTTCAAGATGGACTGATCAATGGGCCAGGGATCATCAGGGCTGTGGACTTAGAAGCGGACTTGAACCTATTGGTCAAAAGATGGAGGGACAAAGCCACAAAAATCACCGTCAGTGGAAGTTTCGTCAGCAAATTCCAATCAGGTTCTCCATTCAGCGTCGACAGCTTGCTGTTGGCCATGCCCGAAAATGTTGGCGCGTGGTCCTACAGGCTAAAGACGATTCGCAAAAAGTGGGTGCTCGACGTTGAATACGCCGGGAAAATAAATGACCCCAGTGCGGACAATGGCTTCACGTTTCGACAGGGAGAGGCGTTCATGGCCAACCTGGGTTTTAGTCAAAAAGGATTGGGCATGTTGTTCTCTGCCAAAATGGTAGATAACATGAGCTTCCGATCAGACAGGAATTTGCAACTTTTTGATCTCCCAATCAATTTTATTCCCGCCATAACTCAACAACATACCTACAATTTGGCGGCAACACTGTACCCGTATGCTACCGTGATTGCAGGTGAAACCAGTGCCAGCGTAGACGTCTTTTACACCATCCCCAGGGGAAGCAAATTGGGAGGGAAGTATGGAACAAAGTTGGCTTTCAGTTACGCAGCAGCAAATGGTCTTGATACGAAACCGTACGACGACAATCAGGAGGAGTCCTTGATTTACGGCTTTGAAAGACAAAGCTGGGGGCCAGGAGATGACTTGTACGTTAGAGATTTCAATGCATCTGCCAGCCGAAAGTTCAACAGGAAGTGGAAAGCCAAATACGCCTTTTTCCATTTCGATTTCAATACACTGACCACGCCTGTGACAACCGATTACAAGGGGATTGTGAATGCCAACATCCATGTCTTAGAAACGCAAATCAGGATCAAGCCAAAACAGAGTCTGCGGACAGAAATCCAAGGCCTATGGGTGGGTGACGACGAGAACAATCCCGAATTGCTTCAAGACAAAGGACACTGGGCCACATTGTTGGCGGAATACACCTGGAGTCCGCATTGGTCTGTTTCGGTACTGGATCAATACAACCACGGCAACAACATCAAGGCCAACCGCATCCATCACATTTTTGGAACTGTTGCCTACATCGATGGGCCACATCGATTGAGCTTGGGTTACGGGAAACGACGTGAAGGAATCTTCTGCATTGGTGGCGTCTGCCGAGCAACTCCTGCGTCCAATGGACTTGAAATGAGCTTTACAAGCCGTTTTTGATGGGAAAGCTGTCGCTCCGGTTTATATTCGGGCGTGCTTCGTTGATTTAAATGTTCAAGATATTTTACATTATTATGAGAAAACTGTTCGCTTTTTTTGCCGTAACTGCCTTTATTTCAACCGCATGGGCTCAGCTCCCAGATGGTTCGACGGCCCCAGACTTCACCATGACAGACATCAATGGTGAATCTCATAATCTTCAATCCTACCTCGACCAGGGCATGAGTGTCATCCTCAACTTTAGTGCCGTTTGGTGCGGGCCATGTCTTGCCTACAAAGAGGAAGGCGTCCTGAATGACATTTACAACGCCTTTGGCCCAAATGGAACGGGCGACATCATGGTTTTGTCTTTTGAAACACAAGACGATCTCGGCATCGAAGCTTTGAATGGAGAGGGCCCGGGCACGGTCGGTGATTTTGTTTCTGGTGTCAACTATCCCATCATCGACAATGCCAGCAATCTCTATTGGTCCTCCTACATGCAGGCAGGCGCTGAGTCTGGACCTGTTCCACTGATTTACACCATTTGCCCCGATGGCATTTTGACACAGACCGGTCAAGCTACATTGCAATCTCACGTTTCAACTGCTACGTTGGGTTGTGGTGTCGTGGTCGACGAAGCTGCTGCGAGCGCAAATTACAGTGGAGATGAAACCAACTGTGGAAGTGGAACATGGGATGCCAAAGCTGATTTGGTAAATCTTGGGTCACTCCCGGTTACATCTGCCACATTCGAAGTGGATTTTAATGGAAATACAAACACCGTGAATTGGTCTGGGAATTTGGGTGGAGGTGGCACGGTTACTGCCGATTTAGGGTCCTACCAAGATGCAGGGAACTTTGAGGCTGTCCTGACACAAATCAACGGTGAACCTCGGAACACCTCCTTTTCGGCGGTAATTCAAGGATCAGCAAACAGCACGAATATGGTTGTTGTGAACATTACCCCTGATTGTTGGCCCGAAGAGTCTTCTTGGGAAATTCGAAATGAAAGTGGAGGCATTGTGGAAAGTCAAGCCCTCGCAGGAGAAACGGCTGGACAAGAAAGCACATGGATTGTGGAAATGCCCAATTTGGGTTGCTACACATTCCACATGTTGGATACTTATGGTGATGGGCTCAATGGTTGCCAATGGACTGGAGACAACTGCTCAATATGCGGTCAAGTCAAAGTATACAGTTACGATGGTACACAGCAGGTTTCAACCATCCTCGATCTCGAAGGTGCAGCAAATGACGGAGACGTAGCATATTCTGAGCGAATTGCACCCTTCGAAGTCACTTCCACTTCGACACAAGTTGACGAACTGTCCGCCGATATCGGCATCAATGTGTTCCCAAATCCGACTTCAGGCAAATTCCAGTTGGAGTTTGTGCTCTACGAAGCAACCGATGTCACTTTGGAAATTCGAAATACCTTGGGGCAAATTGTGCACCTCGATCGTATCGGAGCATCGATGGCCGGGCAAAACCTCGTCGAAATCAATATGGATGGATACGAGAGTGGTTTGTATACTTTGGTCCTCAGCTTGAATGATCAGGTTGTCACTTCTCGCATTACGAAGAAGTAACTCCCTCGGACCATTCGTTCTAAAGACGGGCGCTCCTGATTCAAAAGGTGTGCCCGTCTTTGGTATACGCACATTGACACTTTACAGTGACCTTGACAACAAGGTTCTAATTCATTTCTGGCATGCCCCTTAAGCGTCTTCTTCCTTCGATTTGTCTCTTGTCATTGGTTCTTGGAGCACCAAACACAATGTGTGCTCAACTTCCCGATGGCAGTCAAGCGCCCGACTTTGCACTGATGGATTTGGAAGGAGAAACTTGGGCCTTGTCATCTCTGTTGAGCTCTGGAAAATCTGTGATTTTAAACTTTGCCACGACATGGTGCACATCATGCTGGGCAGAGGCACACGCAGGAGCACTGAATGACATTCACAGCACCTTTGGCCCTGCGGGAAGTAACGATGTCGTGGTCCTTTTTTTGGAGTTCGACGATTTCACGAATTTGGCAGACTTAGATGGGAGTGGCGCCACTACGTCTGGCAATTGGTTGCAGAAGATTCACTATCCAATTGTCGATAGCGCCTACAATACGTACACCCTGTATGGTGGCACCGGCGGTTCTTTTGGTTGTATCGTATGTCCTGACGGGGCGATCACAAATATCCCAGCACTGGACTTCGACGGCATTCGAGAAGCATGTCTGTCCGGGTGCAACAATGAAGCAGGCCCAGTTGCTCCTTACCTGCGGCACAGTGGCTCAACTGTTTCATGCGTCAATTCTGCCTGGCCCGTTGGCATCGACCTCTTCAATCTTGGCAGCAGTCCTCTGACAGAAGCATCATTCAAAGTGTACACCCCTACAGACACCGTTGATCACTTTTGGACAGGGTCTTTGGATATGGAGAATAGTGTTTATGTGGATTTGGGCACTTTGCCAATGCCCGAAAATTGGACTGCTGAATTGATCACAGCCAACAACATTCAAAGGTCCCTCACCCAAAAAGTCGACGTGGCCCATTTCGTCGAAAGCACAACTTCGATAAGAATCGAACTGCTCACGGACGCCTGGCCAGAAGAATCTGGGTGGCAATTGACCGACGACTCTGGAGAGATCCTTGAACAAGTAGAGTTTGGAAATCTCGCCGGCCAGGCTGAATCCACACTCACATGGGACGTGAATTTGATAGAATTCGGTTGCTACAAATTCACCTTTATGGATGCTGCAGGCGATGGCTTGAATGCCGCTATTTTTGGGGATTTCACGAATGGTTTTGTGAAAGTACATCGGCTTGATGCAGGTGAAGTCTCATCAACGATGGTCCATTGGGATGGCGGTGATGAAGGGGCTTTTTTTGAAAAGTCCTTGGGTCTTTACGCAAGCTCGGTGTCTAGCTTGTCTGATTTCGAATCTTCGGCAGGCATTTCATTGTTCCCCAATCCTGCAGATCAATTCGTCACTCTCCATTGGGCGCGTCCTCTGCCACACGCTGTCGACATGGACGTTTTTGATTCAATGGGAAGAAGAGTCGATGTCTTGATTCCAAATGCTCCGTTGGCAGGCAAGGATGAAGTTGAGCTCGACCTTCAGGCCTTGAAAAGTGGCGTGTATTTCCTCCGTGTCGGGACAGGAACATCCTTCCACTCTTTGTCTTTCCACAAACGCTAAACTTTATATCGTGATGAAGCATTACTTGATCCTTTTTGCATTCTCTTTTGCTTGCCTTTCATCCAAAGCACAACTGACCAACGGCAGCATAGCACCTGATTGGACATTGATGTCCATCGACAGCGTGGAACACAATTTGTACAGCTACATTGACTCAGGTTATCAAGTCATTCTTGACTTCTCTGCGACATGGTGCGGGCCTTGTTGGAACTACCACCAAACCGGAATACTTGAAGAATTGTATGAGTTGTATGGTCCAAATGGGACCAATGACATTCGAATATTTCATATCGAATCAGATGACAACACCACTCTAGACCAATTGTATGGAACAACTGGAACCAACCCAGGGCAGACGACCCAAGGGGATTGGGTGACAGGAACGTCTTACCCCATCATTGATGATGGAGGGGAAACCTTCTCCGCCTACGAATGTGAGGCCTATCCAACAATTTTTACGGTCTGTCCCAATCGACGGTTGACTGAAACAGGACAAGCCAATTTGGCAAATCACGTGGCTGCATTCTCCGCGAGCAACTGCGCCGCGGCAAGTCAGCCGAATGACCCCATGCTTGGGAGGTACCTTGGGGATACATACTCATGCGGAGACAACCCTTCATCGATTCGTATTGAACTTCTCAATCAAGGGCTAGATACACTGAACCAATGCACAATTGAAGTTTCCCGCTCCTTGCCCTTTGGACAAGTGGAGGTGCTTTCTGAGACGTCATGGGAAGGCGCTCTGTCGACCTATGAGTCAGCAACTGTTGAGCTTGGGGAGGAAATTGTTTCTGGCAACATCGAAACGTTGTTGTTCAACATCATCTCAGAAGATGACGTCAGTTCCAACAATCAGGCATCAGGACAAATATTTAGGAGCAAAGAATCTACGAACAACATAGAAATTAGTTTGCGAACAGATACCAATCCCTTGGAATTGAGCTGGGCAATCCTCGATGACAACGGCTTGGTTGTGGCAGAGGTATTGGAGGGAACAGAAGTCACAATGATCCAGGAAACCTATACATGGCAAGTATCACTTCCCTCACTTGGATGCTACAGCTTTCGTCTTTTTGATGCTGGTGAAGACGGCATGTATGCTGGGCAACTGTCAAGTTGGGATGATGTGGGAACTGTCATCCTTCGTTCCATGGATGGTGAATTTGTCGTGGAGGAACTCTGGCAATACCTCGAGCTGGAGGAGTTCGCAGAGCTCACCTATGATTTTGAAGCCAATTCAATATCAAGCGTTCCTTTAGAATCGACAGAAATGGGGATATCGTTGTATCCGAATCCAGCTGAAAAGACTGTATCTGTCGAATTTTCGACCCTTGGTGGACAGTCGTTCTCCTTGAGCATTGCGACGCTTACAGGCCAAATCATGCACACACGGGCACTAGGAACTCTTCACAGAGGATCACACAAATTTCAATTGGATGTGGATCATCTTCAGCCAGGTGTGCACATGATTCGATTGGGCAATGGAGTCAGCTCGAAGGTCGTCCCGTTCGTGAAAATTTGATCCCATGCAGCAAATAATTGGCCATTCTCATTTCAGGATCCCCTCTCGACAATTCGCATTCATTGGAAGAGTCCCCGTATTCCTAGGTTTGGCATTGGGATTGTTCTCATGCGACCACCTCGAAAACCCTGTTCTCGACATACTGTCGGCCTGCGACGCAAATGAAACTCCTGAGTTTACCCCTCTGACCTCAGGTGTTCAAAATATCTTGGTCGAAGACTTCACTGCTCACCAATGTGGCAATTGCCCTCCTGCGGGGCTTGAATTGAAAGCTCTGGAAGAGGAATACCCTGGACGCGTAGTGCCACTCTCCATTCACGCCGGCGAACTTGCAAACACCAATGAGCAATTCCCCATCGACTGGAGGTGCGATGAGGGAAACCAGTTTTGGGATGACATCGCTTCCAATTCAAATCCTGTAGGCAGGGTGAATCGTCTGCCAGAAGAGAGCACGTTTCTAAGTGTGGCTCAATGGTCCGAGGAAGTAGAAGCCTTGATTGACAACCCAGCTGTCGCTGGTCTTCAATTGGAGGTCGACTATGACGACATATCAGGGAAAGCCACCATTCATTCACATGTTACTTGGTTCATTGGTCTAGAAGGGGCTGCGCGACTGGCTTTGTTGATTGTAGAAAACAACATTGTCGCACCTCAGCTTTGGTATCCGCAAGCAAATCCCCCGGGCCAAGGCTTTGTAGAAAACTTCAATCATGAACACCTTTTGCGAGGAAGCGTCACTGGGGCCAAAGGTCTCGTTGTGGCAGACAGCCCGAACGCCGGAGATGCCGATCAATTTTGCTATGCCTTCGACTGGAACGACAGTTGGGACGCGAACCACAGTGAGGTCATTGCCGTTTTGACCCGTGACAACGGCAGCGTCATTCAAGTGCTCTCAGCCCACGTCGCAGAATGATGGGAAAGTGGCTTCTTGTCTTGTGGGCATGGTTGTCCTTGGCAACTGTTGCCTTTTCTCAAAATTCAGAGGAGGAATTGGCTTGGGATTTCCGCGGTGGATTCACAGGCGGCTTTTCTGCATCTCAGGTGCGTGGCGATGGCATCGATGGATTCAACAAATTGGGGCTGTATGGCGGCCTTATCGTGGACGTCCGCAAGTACGCCAATGTCGGACTTCAGTTGGGATTGCTCTACCATGACAAAGGGAGCCGCAAGGTGGCCAATCCCAAAACAGGGGACTACACCACCTGGGCGTACAAGTTCACCTACATCGACATCCCCATCGTTGCCGTCGTTGAAATCAAAGAGGGGTACACGGTGGGCACAGGCTTGCAACCTGGTGTTCTGCTGTCCGCCCAAGAAGACGGCCTGCTCAGCGGCGCCGCGACAGGCGATTGGACAGAAAGCACGCTGCCAATCCGAAGCTGGGAGCTGAGTTGGGTCGTATGGGTCGGCATGAGAGCAGGAGACGCTGGAGAATGGTTCCTTCGGCACAGCCAAAGCCTCCCTGGCATCGTCCCCAAACCAGACAATCCGGGACCAAATGCCCGATGGGACGACCGCATGCAAAACATCACCTTGCAAGTGGGGTACACCCGACTGCTCGGTTCAGCTGACCGCTGAACCCCTGCCCTAGGCTCAATCCTTGCCGCGCACTGCATCGTAAAGCAGTGGCAAGGAAACATCCATTCCTTGGGCTTCCTGCATCAATGCCTGCCAAGGCCCATCGGTCCAAGCTTGCACGGCCACTTCCACACGGTCCACTGCAGACGTTGCGATTTCAAGCTTTCGGCGGGCATTTGGGGTCTCCCCCTCTGCCACATCTGGCATGGCATCGTAGAGCTGGTCCATCACCCGAATGGTGACGTGGTCGTAGCCCACAAAGTCTTCCGGGGTCCATAGCATCGCCTGGATTTCTTCGATGCCCTCCAAAGCCTGGGCCGACAGTGAATCCAAGCCCGTTGTGGTGGAGTCCTCAAGGTGCGTCCAAACCGCATCCATGGACTCCATGGACACCTTGGCCTGGGCCAATTGCTGCATCAACTTCGCCAATCGCGCCACCTGACCCTCGGACTCCTTCCGCAAGGCCACCCCTCGGGCATGCCTCTCCTCGTCAAACGGGCTTCTGGTGTCGGAATCAACCGTCATGCGCATCGTGTCCGAATGGTTGCCCATGGACAGCAAGGCACGATACGATCCAGGAGCCACAGGCGCTCCTCCCCCAAAGGGTCCCTCTTCTTCGTCCAAAGAACGGCTTGGCCAACGCACCCCGTCGGTGTCTCCACGCCATGTCAAAATCTGCCAACCGGCTTCCACATCTTTTTTCATGCGACGAAGTGTATCGCCCTCGAAGTTGACAATGGCCACCTCCATGGAGGTGTGAACTTCGGCAGTATCGGGATGGACAAACACATGCCCATGTGCACTTCGCATCCTGTTCTCTCCCTCCCACAAATGATCCGCCATGAATCGAGATCCCGCTGGACGGGCCCAAGGCACTTGGTAACCTGTCGCCGCATCAAAGGCGAGGAAAGAGGCTTGAAGCACGGCAGCCCCGTTGTGGGCCAACGCACGAAGTGGCGCCAAGTCTTCAATGACGTAGGCCCCTCTGCCAAAGGTGCCCAAAACCAAATCTCCTTCGCGGGCCTGGATGGCCATGTCACGCACTGGCACAGTGGGCACCTCATGCGACCAATGCCGCCAATTCACCCCCCTGTCCACACTGAAATAGAGGCCCTCTTCGGTTCCAAGGAACAACAAATCAGAAGCCTCGGGATCTTGCACCACGCACAAAGCATGGGCCGGGATGTCCTCGCCATACACCAAGCGCTTCCAGGACTTGCCGCCGTCACTGGTCCGGTACAAGTAGGCCGCCCAATCGTTGCGGCGGTAATTGTTGGCCACGACATACACCTCGTCTGGATTGTGGGCACTTACGTGAATTTGTGGGATCCATGACCCCTTGGGCAACCCCTTCAATTGTCCGCTGTGGTCGGTCCAAGTCTGCCCTCGGTCCTTGGTATGTTGCAGTCGTCCGTCGTCCGTGCCCACCCAAATCTCATTGGGACGCTGCCCCACAGGCGCAATGCTCAAAAGGGTACAATGGTTCTCAGCCTTGGTGGCATCAATGGTCAAACCCCCACTGGTGGCCTGATCGAGTTTGTCCGGAGCGTTGGTGGTCAAATCACCACTCAACGTCTCCCAAGACCGGCCGCGGTCAGAACTGTAATGCAGCCTTTGTGACCCGAAGTACAACCCATCTCGATCATTGGGGTCGAGGGACATGGCACCGTTCCATGCAAAACGCAAGGCGATGGAATCTGGGGCAGCGGGTTGAATGTCGGTCGTTCCCAAGGTGGCCACATCCACGCGTTGCACGGCGCCGCCCTGGTACATGGCATAAAGCTCACCGTCGCCTGTGGGTTGGACGTCAAAGCCGTCTCCAAACAAGACTTCTTGCCAATCCTCGTTTCGGATGCCGCCAACATGCCAAACCGCAGAGGGACCCTTCCAAGAGCCATTGTCCTGCATGCCACCGTACACATTGTACGGAACCTCATCGTCGACCGCAATGTGGTAAAATTGGCCCACTGGTAGGTTGTTCACAAAGGTCCAATTCTCACCTCCGTCTCGGCTGATGTTCAACCCTCCGTCATTTCCATTGATGAGGTATTGAGGGTCCGAAGGGTGGATGTACAACGCATGGTGGTCGGGGTGGACCCCACTGTAGGGAAGGATGATGTCGAAGGTGCGGCCCCCATCGGTCGACTTCGACACCATGCTCCAGAGGCTGTAGACATGGTCTTCATTGGAAGGGTCTGCGTGGATTTCTGCATAGTAAAATGGGCGGTTGCCAATCTCATTGTCGGTGGAACGACGCGAGAAGCTTCGACCCCCGTCGTCCGAGCGGTAGAGGGCATAGTCTGAAGATTCCACCAAAGCATACACCACATCTGGATTGGCAGGACTGATGGCCAATCCCATACGCCCCAGTTCGCCTTCGGGAAGGCCATCCTCTGAAGTGCGTTCCTCCCAAGTGTTGCCCCCGTCATGGGTGATGTACAGCCCACTCCCCTCACCCCCGCTTTCGAAGGTCCAAGGCTGTCGTCGAAAGGACCACATCGCTGCAAACAGCTTGTCGGGGTTGCTGGGGTCCATGACCAATTCTGCGCAACCTGTGCGCTCGTCAATGCTCAACACGTGCTCCCAGGTCATTCCTCCATCTTGGGACTTGAATACGCCCCTTTGGGGACTGTCTCCCCATGCAGAACCTGTGGCGGCCACAAAGACCACGTTGGGATCGCGTGGATGGATCAAAATGCGGTGCACATTGTGGGTTTCCTTCAGGCCCATGAAGGACCAAGTCGCCCCTCCATCAATGCTCTTGTACACGCCACGTCCACTGGAGTGGCTGTTGCGCGGATTTCCTTCGCCAGTGCCTACCCAAACCAAATCAGGGTTCAAGGCGCTCAGGGCGACAGCACCGACGCTCTGGGTGGGTTGATCATCAAACAGAGGAGACCACGTGACGCCAGCACTTTCGCTCTTCCAAAGCCCGCCAGATGCGGTGCCTACATAAATTTCTTCTGGTGAATCGGAGGGCACCGCAATGGCCGTCACGCGGCCACTCATCGTTCCGGGGCCAATGTGCCGAACATTCATTGCCTCCACCAGGGCTTCCACAGGGTCCGTTTTCTGGTCCGAGGCTTCTTGAGCACGCAAGGGGGAAATCATCCCCACGGCGAGGAGAACTCCGAAGAACCGCAATGTCTGTGGGCGTGAGGGGAAGGTCAAAGAGGGGAGTTTCATCGTCGAATGTTCAGAGATTGTTCATGTCGCAGGGGCACATTGAAGCGGACCCCAAAGGCTTTGCCTGTGACCTTGCCTTTGGCGGAAAAAGGGACGGGTTCACCCTTTAACCAACGCATCAAATCATTTTTCAAAACCTTGCCCAATGCGCCCTCGTGGGTCTGCACAAAAAGCGGGACAGTGGATTGGGATTGGGGTCGGATGGTGTGGACCTGTGAAAGCGACACCACACCCACCTCTTGGTCCCCCACCGCCAAGGAAATGTCTGCATCCACAAGGTTCACTGCGTACGGATTGGGGTTGTACACCACCACGTCCATTTGGGACTTGAGGCCCTCGAGAGATAGTTGAACGTTGGAAAAGTCATCCACCTCCAGCACCTCCAGATCTTGGTACAAACAGCCTGTCCACCCCGCACAACATGCAAGGAGGACCGCCCATTGCAGCCATTGCTTACCCATGACGCTGGGCAAACTCCGCATGGAAGTGAGGAATGGTTTCGATGCCTTTGAAGTAATTGAAAAGTCCATAATGTTCGTTGGGGCTGTGGATGGCATCCGAGTCCAAACCAAAGCCCATCAACACGGTTTTCAATCCCAAAATTTGCTCAAAGCTTGCCACAATCGGAATGCTTCCGCCGCTTCGCACGGGCACAGGCATCTTGCCGTAGGTCAAGGCCATGGCCGCTGACGCCGCCTGATAGGCGGGGCTGTCGGTGGGGGTCACCGCGGGCTGGCCGCCGTGCATTGCGGTGACCTTCAAGGAGACACTCTCCGGTGCAATCCGATTGAAATGGGCCTCAAACTTGGCGGTGATGTCGTCGGGATCCTGATGGGGTACCAACCGCATTGAAATTTTGGCATAAGCCTTCGAGGCAATGACCGTCTTGGCCCCTTCCCCCTGGTATCCACCCCAAATCCCATTGACATCCAGGGTGGGACGGATGCTCATCCGTTCTGGAGCACTGTACCCCCTCTCGCCTTCCACTGCAGAAATGTCAATGCTCTTTTTGTAGGCTTCCTCACTGAATGGCGCCTCGGCCATGGCCGCGCGTTCCGTCTCGCTGAGGTCCTCCACGTCGTCGTAAAACCCTTCGACCACAATCTGTTGATGCTCGTCCTTCAAGGAGGCAATCATCTCGCACAAGATGTTGATGGGGTTGGGCGCTGCCCCTCCGTAAAGTCCGCTGTGAAGGTCGCGGTTGGGACCCGTCACCTCCACTTCCACATAGCTCAACCCCCGCAGCCCTGTCGTGATGGAGGGAACGTCGTTGGCGATGATGCCGGTGTCACTGACCAGCACCACATCTGCAGCCAAACGGTCTTTGTGCGCCCTTAGGAAGTCCTCCAAGTGAACGGACCCCACTTCTTCCTCCCCCTCGATCATGAACTTGATGTTGCACGGCACTTGCCCAGTGGCCACCATGGCCTCGAAGGCCTTCACGTGCATGAACATTTGGCCTTTGTCGTCGCATGCCCCTCGGGCAAAAATGGCACCTTCAGGATGGATTTCAGTGGATTTGATCACAGGTTCAAATGCAGGACTGTCCCAGAGTTCGATGGGGTCGGCAGGCTGGACATCGTAGTGGCCGTAGACCAAGACAGTGGGCTTGGAAGGGTCCACTTGTTTCTCGCCAAACACCACTGGGTACCCTTTGGTGGGCACCACTTCCACATTGTCCGCCCCTGCCCTGCGCAGGTGGTCGGCCACGACTTCAGCACACTTGAAAGTGTCATCAGAAAATGCCGCATCGGCAGAAACGCTGGGGATTCGCAGCAACTCCAACAGCTCCTCAAGCATCCGCTCTCGGTGCTCATTCATGTATTCTCTCACGTCCATGGGGGTGAAGGTACAACCTCGGTGTGCGCCCACGTATCTTCGCGGTCGTCGACGTTTGTTCTTCCGATGAGTCAATCACCTCTTCCGCGGTTCAATGACACCGCACAAGCCTTTCAGCACCTCTCCGATGCAGAGCTTCGGCGGGCCGTCACGCTGTTTGCCCTGATTGGCAAGCCTTGGCTGGTGCATGTGGGAAGCGTGCTTGCCCATTTGGCCTTGAAGCTTCGCATTCCCCTTGGTTGGGCTGTCCGTCCGACCGTGTATGCGCACTTCTGCGGAGGCGAGTCCATTGCCGGTTCTGAGGCCACAGTGTCCAAACTGGCGAAACACAACGTCCAAACCATTTTGGACTTCAGCGCCGAAGGCCAAACCGAAGAGGACCGGCTCGACGCCACCTGCGCGGAGGTGCTTGCCGCCATCCAAGCGGCAGATGGCGACAACCGACACGCGTTTGCGGTGTTCAAGGTCAGCGGACTTTCTGACAACGGCCTCCTGGAGCGTGTGGGCATTTCCAAAGCCACGTCCTCTCCACTTTCCGCAGAAGATGAACTTGCCTGGCAAAGGGTGCAATCAAGGGTTAGGGCCTTGTGCGAAGCCACAGCACAAGCCCGTGGTCGGGTGCTGATCGATGCCGAAGAGAGTTGGATCCAAGATGCCATTGATGACTTGGCTGAAGACATGATGTCCGACCACAACAAGGAGCGCGTGGTCGTTTACAACACCGTCCAGCTGTATCGCCACGACAAGCTGGGCTACCTCAAAGACATGGCCTCAAGGGCCGACGAAGGAGGCTATCAATGCGGGGTCAAACTGGTGCGTGGGGCCTACATGGAGAAGGAGCGAGAACGTGCCGCCTCCCTTGGTTGTCCCTCGCCCATCCAACCCGACAAGGCGAGCAGCGACCGAGATTTTGATGCGGCCATGGAGTGGGTCCTCGACCGCATCCACCGCATCCACCTCATGGCCGGGAGCCACAACGAAGCGAGCAACATGAAGCTTTGTGAGGGCATGCAGGCCAGAAACTTGGCGCCAAACGATCGGAGGATTTGGTTTGCGCAACTGTTGGGCATGAGCGATCCCATCACCTTCAATTTGGCCGCGCAGGGTTACAATGTTGCCAAATACGTCCCTTATGGCCCCATTCGGGAGGCCATTCCCTATTTGATTCGGCGCGCGCAAGAAAACACCTCCGTAGCGGGCCAGACGCTGCGCGAATTGGAATTGCTCAAGCAGGAGCAGATGCGCCGTCGCAGCTCACGATGAGTAACGCAATGCTAGCCTGAGGTTGATTCCGTCGGCCGGCAGGATTCCAGGACCCGGATAAGCCAAAGCACGTCGGGTAAAGTACTTCGCATTCAAAGCGTTGTTCAATTTCACTCCCAACGACCACCCTGACTCAGCCAACTTCCTTTGCATGCCCAAATCAACCACTTGATGCCTGGGAATCAAACCATGCAAGGCGGTGGCGGTGTAGGTTGAATTGGTGGCCTCTGTGAATTGGTTGGCCACATGTTGGGCCAAACACTGCAACGTCCACAACCCCCTGGTATGAACCAAGGAAAGGCGTGCAATCACTTTTGGAACGAGTTCAACTTCATTTCCCTCAATGGACATCAAGACGCCTTTTGCGTAGCGACTATGCATGGCTGAAAACGACCCAACCAACGTTGTTTTCGACTTCGGCGTGACCGACCACGACCTGCGCCCCGCGCACTCCAACCCCAGGGTTCTTGCATCCGAGAGGTTGGTACGCAAAAGCACGGGTTTCTCCACAAGAATGGGGTCTGGAATGGTGGTGGCCACCAATCCTATTCTGTCTTGGTACAAAAGGACAAATGCACTCACATCGAGCGTCCAAGTCTCTCTTGACGTTCGGTAACCAAGGTCGACGTTGGATCCTCGTTCGTCGTCGATGTTTGGATCCACAACCACACCAAGATTGTTGATTTGAATGTCGCTAAAATTGACGGCGCGGAAGTTCCGAACTGCGTTGGCATACCACTCTCCATTTGGACGCTTCCAAGAAAACCCAACCCCAGGCAACAAAACGCTCCGACGCTTTTCATTGCTGCTTGCAAACAACGAATCCTCAATCACGTTGCCAGCTCCATCAAAAATGACTTCGCGGTAGGTACCATCGGCATAGGTGGAGATGTTCTCCGCTCGCACACCAGGAGTGATGGAAAAGTCTTCCGTCAATGCGACGATGCCTTGGACGAATGCAGCACGTTGGGAGTTGGGAAAAGCAAACTGGCTTTCTGGCCTAAGAGGGCCACTTGTGTCAAAGGCAAATGCCTGATCCGAGCCGGGCACCCCGGGCCCTTGCCGCATGTCATTCTGTCCCAAATATCCCTGGGTTCCAAATACGAGGGCTGAAAAGCGATCTGAATCTTGGCGCAAAAAACGCTTGGTCAAACGCACGTCCCAACCCAAAGAAGCAAAGTCTCCCCAAATCAAATCCCGTTCTTCACCTAAGTCAACGCGGTTGGGTGTGCCCAAAAAACCCAAGGATTTTCTCGAGGCAAGCAACCCATGAAAAGCCCCCTGAATGTCAATGTCCTGGCGCTCAGGAAGCCACATTGCATCTATGGACCCGATGTTCCAATCCACCTCAAACCAATTCCGATCCCGGTCACTGCGTCTTGGGTCATTGGCCATTTGGGTGTCAGTCACCCCGCCGGGTTGCTGTTCCGTTCGGCGCAACGCAGTGAACCGCTCCTCAAAAACACAAATCCCTCGTGCCCGATTTTGGGTGCGCTGCCGCGATGTCAGCGTCACAGTGGCACTTCGAAATGAGGCATTGTCCCGCCATCCATCACCTTGCTTTTGATCAAAAGCCACAAGCCAAGCGTGTCGATCTCCTCCGCCGGAGGCTTCAGCAAACACATTCACATGGCCTCGCATCTTCCCCAACCGAGGCGCGTACGCAGTGGCGCTGGACAATGCCCTGACCTTTGACGATTGGGACCATTGTCCCCTGCGCAAGTTGAAGTTGAGCATGCCGCCCAATTGAGATCCGTATTGAAGGGCGGATGCTCCGGACACCCATTGCACTTCATCCACAAACACGATGGGTGGAGTGTAGTAAGACTCAGGATAGCCGAGAGGGTCGGCGGCGATGGGGTGACCATTCTGGCGCATGCTCAAGTGGGCAGAACGGTTGGGACTCATTCCACGTACACCGATGCCGAGCTGCAACCCTGCGGCATCGCTCTCCCACACATTTGCCCCTGGAAGGGCCGCAAAAACATTGCGGGTTTGGCTCTCCCCGTCGACTGCCAGCTGGGACGATGGTGAAAGCACAATGCTCTTGATGCCGCGATAGACTCCCCCCGCTTCGAGGGAATTCATGAAGGAAAGAGGTGTGTCCGAGGTTTCCTCGACCTCAGCGGAGGACAAACCGACCCTGAGTGGGCGCAGACGAAGTGTCACTGTAGAGGACCTCCCAGCTGGCCGTCGAACTTGAACCGTATCACTTTCGAATCCAAATGCCGAAAGCACCGCTTCAACATTCGCACACTCCCCTTCAGGCCAATCAAAACCCTCGATGTCGGTGGTGAACACTTCTTTGGATCCCGTGTCTGAACAAGTCCACTGCAAGAGCACGCCTTCGATAGGCTCACCCTCTTGGTCCACAACAACCACCGTTTGGGCACTGACCCCTGCCGAGAGCAAGGTCAGAACCAAAACAAGGGTGCGGATGCATTCACCACCCATGAGCATGACGTATAGAGTCTTTCATGGCTTCAAATTCAAGGGGGCGAATCACAGAGTCCATCGGCAGCACAAATTTCCGCGGTGCCCAGCCATTCTCAAGTGCAGCAAAGTCCAAAAATGGATCAACCATGAGCTGGGATCGTCGTCCATTCAAGCTTGCCCAAACCTCCGCTCGAACCCTCACTTGCTCACCATACGCATCCTCCCAAATTTGACGGATGTGCTTGGCGGTCTGGATCATCAAATCCGGTTGAGTGGACATCATTTTTTCTTGGTTGGGCGTCAAAAAAGTGCCCGTGGCAAATTCTCGCTCTTCGCCTTGCTCATTTTGAATGAAAAAGGTCGCCCAACCCGCCTTTTCCATCAGCATCACCCTCCATCCAAACCTGTACCCCGCTTCATGCCAAAATACAGACCCATCGTAAGCCAGGTGACGCCAGGGGAATGCGGCCTGAACCACCAAAAAAGCTGCTAGGGTCAAACCTTTCCAACCTGGCCAGTGGCAGATTCTCGACTCAACTTTCACCAAGGGCATCAGTTTTGAGACGTTGGACCACAGACGCTCATGCCATGCATCAGTGAAAAACACCGTGGTGCAAGCAATCATCACCCAAGGGAAGACACCGATTGGGAAAAGCAGCCAAGTGAGCACGTGAAACGTCACAAGCACTGGATAGAAATAAGGTCGAAATCGGTCACTGAACAGTGCAAAAGGCGCCACCAAATCGAAGGCCATTCCTGCCCAACTGAACAAAAATGCCATTTCTCGCATGGCAAACATCGGCCCCACAACAGGCAGTGCGCTGTGCTGGGGCAACCACATGGCAAGTGGCTGGGCATGGAACATCCAGTCAGCATTCAACTTGCCCAAACCAGCATAACCGTAGACAAGCGCCAAAATGAAACGAAATGAAAACACCACGACCCGAGGCACTTCAGGCGTATGACGTGTAGTGGGCAGCCAGATCAGCATGAAGGCCACAAGCGACACGAAGTAATAATGATTTAGATAATTGCTTTTGTCAAGCAACTCCACATAGGTGAAGCACAAGAAAAAAACCAGCGAACCAACACGTGCCGTCTGGTCGCGAAACATCAGCACCCCACCCACAAACATTCCTAGGAAAAGGGAAGCCGCACCCCAGAAATTGGGGCGCGGCAGCCACTCAAAACCGTCAAAAGGAAAGGTCCAAACAGGATCAAGGACCTGGGTTTGAACCCATCCATTGAGGACAAACCTAGCAGTGCTGAACAGCACAAGCAACGCAAAGCAACGCCGGAGCGTGACCAAAGGCACAACCGACTGCATGCGTCAATCTCCGTCGTTGTCGAAGTATGTGATCAACACCCCAAGAGAAGACATCATGTCCACCTTCCAAAGCACCACCAAGGCTTGCAATTCGGCATATACTTCCAACGACGTCGCCTGTTGGTTCACAACAAACTCAGCAAGGGGGTCTTCCAACAGCAATACCGCTGTTTGTGCTGACGCAAGCTGCGCCGAAATGTCCTCATGCAGACCTTCGCCAAATTCTACATTTCCCAGCGACTTGAGGTAGTCGTCCAATCCTAGCGCCTGAGTCGAACCGTTCTCACCATCTCCAAAATAAGCGCGCGCCGCCGCACGCAAACTTTCCGCAAGCAAATCCACACTCCAATTGCCCGCATATGGAGCCTCCACCAAAGATGGCTGAGGAGTCTGGCTAAATGTCATGGCACCGTTGGGCAGTCCCAGCTTCTGCTTTCGTATGTTGCCTTCGAAAACACGGTTGAACGCATTCAAAAATTCTCCCATACTGCTGCCCATTTCGGTTCCAGTAGAAGCAACGAATTCGTCGCGGTAATCGGTGTTCCAGGAGTTGAGAACTGCATCAGCCTCATTCCGCATAAACTCTGCCAGACGTAAAGCATGCGCAAGCGCACCGCTGCCTGACTCATTGAACCAATCTGCAACCTCTGTCTCATCGCCCTTGAACAGCATCCAATCCATGGCAGGCAACCCTGAACTGTTCAAGGTGGCAGGCAGGCCTCCTGTCCAAGAACCCGCGAAGCACGCCGCGACAATTTCAGAGGTGTCAGTGGGGTACGTGTTGGTGGTCACCAAAAGCGCACGAGTGATGGCCGGCCCAAAGTCAAACAACTGTGCTTGCTGCCAGCTGATGTTTGCTGTGCGTAGGCCTTCCCGCAATGCAATCACATTCTCAGATGTCACCGTGCCCGATTCTAGGCCCACAAAGACATCGTACAAGTTGCTGGCATCCGAAGCAAATTCTTCATAAGAGGGCACGATGAGCTCATCAGCGGTATGTATGAGGTAGGCCGACCTGTCGAAGTCTGTGCTCTCGGTTCCTTTGTCTGGGTCGCATCCCGAAAGCACGAGCAAGGCAAATCCGAAAAATGCGAAAGCAGGTCCCCCAAAAGGGAGACCTGCGTTCAAAGTCGTGTTGTTGTTTACAATCATCCGTCCAATCAGAGTTCGTCTGCAACGTTTGTTAGACCGGTCAATGCAGCAAGTTCGTCACGAACTTCAATGATGGCCGCTGTAGTCACAGCGTAGTAATCTTCGCCGAGATCTTCCATCAAGTGCTCCACTTCGGCAGAAGGCACTGAGGTGCCTGCAATGAACTGCAACGCCTGAATGAAGGCCTTCGCCTCAGAGAGCTCGTGGTTGCGCAAAGCGTCGTCACCGAAGTCAGCTACTGCATCGTTCAAGTAATGAATCGCCGTGCCAGCTGCCAAACGCTCCAACTCGGAGTTGATGATGGCAATTTGCGCATCACGCACTGACAAAACGTCGTTGGAAATGGCGGCGCGACCCAAGCGGAAGGCATTGCCAATTTTGGTGGCGGAGCCGAGCACTGCCTCACGGCTGTCGGCATACTTGCCCCAGAAGCGATTGGTTCCATTGGCAGGGTAATCCACGGCATCTGTGAAGTAGCCATACCCCTCATCCCAGTGGTGCTCCATTTCAGTGTAGTACTTGCCGTTTGCAGGATCAACTGAAGAGCTGTTGTCCACATCCATTTTGCCACTGGCGAGGTAAACAGAGCTGATGTTGTAGATGAAGCACGCTCCCATCAAGCCTTTTTCAATGAGCTGTGTCCACTCTTGCCCCTGGGCACTTTGGAGATACTGCTTGGCGGGGTTGGTGGTGGAGAGAACCACTCCTGCCTGACCAATGCCCCCATCAGTTTGTCCTTCCACAGTCAGGGCGCTCGCCTCGGCAATGCCGTTCATGTAGCCCTCAAACATGTCGGTGTAGAGGAGCTCTCCACCTACTGTTTTGCTTTTCAATTGTTTGCTAGAACCCGTCATTCCGAGATCCTCACTGTCATCCCAAGTGTAGCCGTCATTGGCAAACATGGCCAAGAGGGTGTTGGCGTCCAGCGCTGTTCCAGGAGTGTTGGAAGATTTGAGGTAGGTGGTCATCTCAGACAACATGTTCAGGCGCTGGCGCTGACCATTGTAAGAAACTGTGCTGTTTCCAGAGGCATCAGTGAAAGCATAGGTGGCTGGAGCGTCTACGTCATATTCACACGTGCCGTCGTCGGTGTCTGCGTTTTCGGAGTAGTTCGTAGCGGCTGAGTCGGTGCAGCCTTCGCGGTTGCAAGCAGTGAGCAGCGCAGAGCTCAAGAGGAGCAAAAAGAAATGTTTGATGTTCATGACTGAATGGATTGAATAAAATCGTGTTGTTGAATCAGGCGCAAAATTAGGACGGCTTCTGAGGGTGTGACATCCCCTAAAAAGGGTAATTTAGAACGACTCCAAATAAAGAAAAAGTCACGCTAACCGCTGATTTTGCTGAATATTTTTCGCTTTTCGGATGATTTTTGGCATGGAAATTACATTTATGTGACAGAACTGACTGGAGGCCCCGACCACCTTTGTTGCCACTTCATTCTCTGATTTCGCTTCATCCATGGACACAACCCTCCCACACCAAACCGCAGCTCTCTGCATGGCACTGCTTTTCGCCGGGCCAATGATGGCCCAGGAATTGGCTTATGAACTCATTTCTATGGGACCTGGAAGTGCCAATGCTCTGTTTTACAGCCTCGGGGAAGGTGTCGTTGGCGAATCTCCCGTGGACTCTTGGGAGGTGTCGTTTGATGTTCGACCCATGGGCAGTACCGCACGAATCAATGGTGCAATGGGTATGACATTGTATCCCTTCGATCTTTTGGACGGATGGGACAGCGCCACGTTGGACGGTTGGGACATGGGGGAAGCGTACCTCAACGACCCTTCGGATTGGGGGCTTGGAGCTTTTGGGCAGGGCGGGGATGGGCTCTTCGACTTGGGTTGGGGCAACTACGATTTGGTGACCCACATCGTGACTGCGGATAGCATGTACCTCATGGAAATGGGGGATGGCACATGGAAAAAGGTGGCCTTGTTGGGCCTGCAAGGGGGCACCTACACGTTTCGGCATGCCAATCTTGATGGCTCCAACGACATCACTTTGGAAGTGAACAAAGACGACCACGAAGGAAAGTTGCAGGCCTACTACAACTTGACCACGAATGAAATGGTCGATTTTGAACCTGCTGATTCCTGGGACATGGTGTTCACCAAATACATCGAATACGTGGTCCTCCCGGACTTTGGTGAACAGACCTATCCTGTGACGGGATGCTTGACCCACCCCAATGTTGGGGTCCTTCAAAGAGATGGATTGACCAACCCCGTGGTGGACGGAACCTTCACGACGGAAGAAATGTCTTTCGCAAGCAACGAAGTGGGGCATGATTGGAAGACGTGGACAGGTGCTGGCTACGACATTGCCTCTGACCGTTGCTACTTTGTCCAGTCCCAAACGGGTGATGTTTGGCGTCTCCTATTCACAGACTACGGTGGATCGGCGACAGGCGACATTGAATTGGGCAAAGCCCTTGAGTCTGGGGCAAGTGTGGCCGAGGGAGGAGTGATGCGCCAACAGGTGGAGGTTTTCCCCAACCCTGCAGAAAAGCACGGGACCATCACCTTAAAGGCTGACCATCCGATTTTGGACATTCAACTCTGGAACATCGCCGGACAACGGCTCCATCCCCACGCTCAAGGCCTGCGTTCCTTGTCGGCGACTGTCACAGGATTGGAGTCCGGGCTTTACGTATCTCAGATTCTAACCTCTAGGGGGTCTTCCCACAAGCGAATCCTTGTGCAATGAGAACCCCGCACCGGTCACTAAGTCAACTCGCAATGCTCGGCTGCCTGTTAGGGGCAGCCTCACTTGGCCATGGCCAAACAACGGAGCGCGACAGCATCACATGGAAGACGGACTTGACAGAGGCTGTCATCACAGGAGAAAGAGAAGCTGTGAAGGCGCACAATGCCATGCGGGTGATCCGCAAGATGGACTTGAAGGATGCCGCTTACGCATCCTCGCAAACCCTGCAAGATGCCCTTCGCTTGCAAAATGGCATCCGCATGAGCCAGGACCCTGCCTTGGGTGCGGCACTGACCATGAATGGGTTGGGGGGGCAAAACGTGAAAATCATGATCGACGGGGTGCCGCTGGCGGGCCGTTTGGGGGACGACATTGATTTGGCCCAAATTCGACTGGACAACATTGCCTCCATTGAAATCGTGGAGGGGCCCATGGCGGTGGAATATGGCACCAACTCACTCGCCGGGACGATTCATTTGATTTCCAAAAAAGGACAAGGCACAGGTACCAATGCAGAAGGTTCGGTGCGGTACGAAAGTGTAGGAGACTACACACAATCCGCAGGACTGACGTGGCGTGGCGAGGCGCACACGACCACCATTCAAATGTCACACCACGCCTTTGATGGATGGTCTCCCTCCGACCCAAGTGTCGACTGGGTTCAAGATTTTGTCGCCGACAGCGGGCGGGTCAGCGATTGGAACCCCAAGCGACAAGGACAGCTCAGCTTAACTTCAAGATGGACCACAAAACATTGGAATCTCACGCCGAAGGTCACGGTCTTGGGCGAGCGCATACACAACCGAGGTCTGCCCCGAGGACCTTATGGCACCATAGCTTTCGACGACGTTTACAATACCACGAGATGGCTGCCGTCTTTCCATGCCAAGCGATTTGGTGAAAATGGCGTGAAGTGGGACATCGTCGCCTCTTGGCAAAGTTACCAGAGGCGGAAGGAGGCGGTGGTGACTGATTTGACCACTCTGGAACAATCACCCCAATCGGATGCGCAACAAGACACCACGCGCGTGGTGGCCTCCATGACACGTGGGACGCGCCATGTGACTCTTCTTGGGAGATGGACAGGACGTTTGGGGTGGGATGCGCAGCATGAAAGTTATGTTTCTGGCCGTGTGGAAGAGGGACGACAGGAAATGGTTGATGCAGCTGCATTTGGCATCCTTTCCCACAACGGAAGAAATGCAGAAGGCCAAATGGGCTTGCGACGAGTATGGAACTCTGCCTTTGGAAGCACCTTGCTCCCCAGTGCGAATGTGCTGTTGAAGCGCGGCGAACATCGCCTTCGCGCCTCCTACGCCAGAGGCTTCCGCGCCCCAACCTTGAAGGAGCTTCATTTCCGCTTTGTGGACATCAACCATATGCTTTTCGGCAATGTCGAACTCAATGCAGAATCATCGCATTATGGGGAGGCCAGTTGGACATGGGCGGGCCAAGGGCACAGCATACAAGGACGTACGTTTGTGAATGATGTCAGAGATCAAATCGCTTTGGTAGATCAGCTCGACGGGACTTTCCGTTATGACAACGTCAAACGCTTCCAGGCCCACGGCCTTGGATTTCAAGTCGAGATCAACCAGCCCAAATGGTCGGCACAAACAGGACTTTTGGTTTCGGGCCAACGACAAGAAGTACCGGGACTTGACCTCCCTTCCAAACATCTTTACACACCAGAAGCCACATTGAGTGGCACATGGATGGCCTCCACCCATTGGCGCGTGAACGCCAATGCCAAGATGCACGGCACGAGGCCTCGCTACGTGGCTGTGGACAACGGAGGCATCGACGTGGCAGAAACGGAAGCCTACACCTTGCTCGACGCACAAGTCACTTATCTCAGCAATGCTTGGAGCTTGAATTTGGGTTGGAACAACCTCCTGAACGTTACTGCCCTGAACGCCACAGCCGCTTCAGGCCCGCACGGAGGAGCAGCGGGCTGGGTGGCATGGGGAAGAAGTTTGGCATTGACATTCAAATACACCCTTCAAAGCCCGGTTGTGTCATGATGCGTCGAACAATCCTTCCATGGTTGTACATCGCAGGCTACTTCGGGTTGACGACAGGTTGCATCGAGCGCGAGTTGCCCATCCCGGAGAGGACACCAGGCGACGCTGTGGTTCGAGCTGTGGAGATGGGCTCTGACTATGGCGTGCAACTGCATGTGAACCTTTCAAGTGGAGACATCGTTGCCTCCCACCCCAAATCTGCATGGTGCATCCGAATGGCCTTCAACAACGATACGGTGTGGATGGATCTGAACAGCAGTAGATTCATGAAGTTCAGTATGTTGGAAAGCAACCTCGACCCTGTGGTTGATGCGGATTTGTTGGCTTGGGATGTTTTCGATCCATCGGGTAGAGATTCTAGAAATGTTGTGGCAACCGGACAAACTTGGGCCATAGATCTGGGCCGCAATCCGCTTGACCTCCTTGAAAGCTTAGGAACACTTCGTGTGGAAATTTTAAATGTGGCCAGCAATACAGTGACGATTCGTTTTGCCGACCTGATGACGGAAGACACAGCCACACTTCCTTGGGACACCCTTGTCGTCGAAAAAACTCCATTTGTCTCCAACACCCACGTCAGCTTGCTCGCCAAAGAGCAGGTGAATATTGAGCCAGAAAAAGGATCTTGGGACCTTTACTTCACCCAATACACCGCATTGTTGGAGGGAGAAACCGGTAGCACGACACCTCCTACTCCCTATTTGGTCACCGGCGTTCTAAGCCACGCTGAAGGCGTCGAGGTGATGCAGCCACAAGAGGGCGACTGGGACGACTGGATCGAATGGACATGGCCAGAGGAAGAACTCTCCAGCGATTGGGACGTTGTGGGGTTCGATTGGAAATTTTACAGCATCGGTGAAGGTTCGTACACCATCAATCCAAACAACATCTACTGCATCCGAAACGAGGAAGGGCGGGAGTTTTTATTGCGTTTCCTAGACTTCTACGACGACCAAGGCAACACTGGCCTGTTCACCTACGAAATTCTGGAGCGCTGATTCCTATCAAGGAATGGTGACCACCACCTTGTTGGTGACGCCAAACACGCCAAAGCCGTCAGGGATGTTCCCCTGGATGCTGGTGGGCTCCGCGAAAGGATTGCCGGAGGCATTTTCATAGGCATCGACACTGTCGAAGTACCGGACCAAATCTCCGGTGGGACGCTGGACCACAAGGCGGTATTCTCCCGCCCATTCCGATATGTCTTCCTCGTACTCTCCGGAAGGAATGTCGAAAGCAAGGTTTTCCATGGAGACATTGTCTGAGCCATTGTCTTGGGCCATCCAGCACGAGCAACCGCTGTTGTAGCCGACCCGAGGATCTGGGTAGGAAAGGTCCCCTACGTTGTACCAGTCTTTGCCCAACTCAGTGTCCCTGAATTGCAGCTGAATCAGGTAATCGTCGCGCTCACCAGGTCGGTTGTCCAGGTCAACTGTGAGGCGATGGTAGTAGAAAACGTACCCCCACCCTTCGTCCACAGAATCGGCAAAGGCTTCAAAGGTGCTTTCCACCACAGGCCGCGCAGGCAGTGGTTGAAGCAGTGACATCGGTTCAAAGTGTGGGGAGGCATCCACCTCGAGGGAAAGCAGCCCCTCTTCGAGGATCAAAGCATTTGGCAGCGGCATTTCCATGAAGGGGCCTGAATTCCAAGCATTCCATGGATCGGCCTCCCTCCAGTGGGTGGAATCACCCTGCACAAGGACGACCTCTCCTTGGCGCAACGTCAAAGTAGCATCGCGCAAGGGAGCGCTCCCACCCAACGTCAAAACCCCTGCAGATTGGTACACACTGGCGTACAAAACAGTATCGCCTGGTGACACAAACATGGTGACCGCAAGACGAGGATCATGCTCTGGAAACTCAATTTCACGTACGACTCCGCTCTCCAGTTTCTGGCATGACATGCATGTCAAGAGGAGGGCAAGAGTCCCCATGGAAAAAAGCTGGAGACGAAGGGAAGGCATCAGAAATGGAAGCGCCATGCGATGGAGGGGATGACTGGAAACAAACCATACTCTCGAATGACCCGGGAACCGTCCGGTTCCTCCTCAGCGAGTGCAAAGAATGGATTCAGGTTGTTGTATGCGTTGTAAAGGCTAAAGATGAGCGCACGGTTGCCGTCTGTGTCGGGTTTCTCGCGGGTCATGCTGACATCAAGTCGATGGTAGGGACTCATGCGGTAGCCATTCCTGTCGCTGGGCACCTCATACGAAGGTGCGCCGAGTGACCCAAACTCCACACCGTTGTACACGCTCTCCGTAAGGGTCACGGCACGGCCTGTGCCGTACACCCATGCTGCGGAGGCACTCCATATCTCACTGAGCTCTTGGGTCAACACCACGCTCACGTCATGTCGTCGATCGTAGGTGAAGGGAAACCATTCCCCACTGTTCAAATCGTCAAACTGCCGATTGCTCCAGCTCAGCGTGTACCCAATCCAACCAGCGGTCGATCCCCGTTTCTTTTGGAAGAGGACTTCCATGCCATAGCTGTTGCCGATGCCCTGCGTCACTTGGCTTTCCCAATTGCCATCCAAGTCCGCCAAAAACCCACCACCCTCGCGGTAGCTCAAAAGGCCATCCATTTCCTTGTAGTACCCCTCCACACTGCATTCGATATCTCCATTGCCAAAGGACGTGGCCAAGCCGGCTGCAACCTGCCAACTTTGCTGGGGTCGAATGTTTTGTGTCGAGGGCAACCAAAGGTCGGTAGGGAGACTGAGTCCCTCATTGGTCAGGAGGTTCACGAACTGGGTCATCTCAGCATAACTCGCCTTGAATGCCCACCCCTCGGCAAATTTCCAATTCAATGCCAGTCGTGGCTGCACACTCGCATAGGTGGTGTCCTGCACACTCAGCAAAGAGAAATGGGTGCCGACGTTCAGGCTGACGTTGGGGCCCAACCTCAGTTCATCCTCTGCGTAAAGATATCGCTCCGTGCTGGACAAGTTTCCCTGTCCAATCAGGGTGTCCAAAGGGTTTTCCTGACCAAAGTCCAGGGCCAATTGCAGGGCCCCTGGAGAAAAGGTATGGCGGGTGATGTTGGCCCCAAATCGAATGAAATGGCGGGCGTTGGGTGCAAAATCCACATCCACCTTTGCCGAGTAATCTTCGATGCCCGATTGGTACAAAGAGGCAAAGCGGGTGGCGTTGGTGTCCCCATTCTCAATGATCTCCGTGCTCAAGTCCACCCCTGTGTTGAAGTTGTAGACACTGTGCGTCAAAGACACATTGGAGAACATCCTTGGCCCCACCTCATGGTTCCAACGAAGGGCTTGGATCTGGTTTTGCCAATCCAAACCAAATGACAAATCTTCTCGGATGGTCCGGTTCGGATCCGAATCCTGGTTCGAGGAGGTGACCCCAAAGTCGTCCATCCCCGAAAATGCGCTCAAGTACAAACGGTCTTTGGGACCCACACGCCAATTGAGCTTCCCATTGAGATCGTAAAAATAATACGCCGGATTGGTGCTGAAGCCTGGATCATTGCTCGTCGCCGAACGGATGATCGGATTGAGCAAAAGGTCGAGGTACGTCCGTCGGGCACTGAGCATGAAGCTCGCCTTGTCCTTCACAATGGGGCCCTCCACCGTCAGCTTGGAAGCGATGATGCTGATGTTGCCGTCGCCATGGTATTCCCTCATGTTGCCGTCCTTCATGTTGATCTCCAGCACGGAGGAAAGCCTGCCGCCAAAGCGCGCGGGAAATCCGCCCTTCGTGATGGACATGTTCTTCACAGCATCCGCGTTGAACACACTGAAGAAACCAAACAAGTGACTTACACTGTACAGCGGAACTCCGTCAAGCAGCATCAGGTTTTGGTCTGGACTGCCTCCCCGAACGTACAACCCACTTGTCCCTTCGCCTCCCGACTGCACCCCTGGCAGCAACTGAAGGGACTTGAGCAAGTCCACTTCCCCGCCGATGGCCGGCAACGATTTGATTTGATCGATGGGGATTTCCATCTTGGACATTTGCACTTGCTCCTCGATGCGGCTGTCGTTTTCTCCAGTTACCACGGCCTCTCCCAAGGTTGTGCCTGGCACCATGGCAATGTTGAATTTGACATTGTTCCCCGACAAGTCGACCTCAAGTCGTTGCCTTTCGTAGCCAATGTAGGCCACCTGCAAATTGTAGGTCTTGGCAGGAAGCGTGAGGGTGTAAAACCCATAGAGGTTGCTCACGACACCCACAGATGCATCCTCCGACCACACCGTGGCGCCAATCAACGTTTCTCCTGAGGCCGCATCTGTGATGTATCCATTCAGGGTGAATTGCGGCACACTTTGGCCCCAAAAAGAAATAGAAGCGGTGCAGAGCAAGAGGATGCTGAAGCAAAGAAACGTTGATCTCATTTCTCAGGCCTCAAAATTCCAAGGTGAAGGAAAACCAAGGCACGGGAAATCCTTCTCCATCTGCAAAGACGCCTGCCAATCCATAGTCCCAAAGCCAGCCCGAACGCTGGTTGTAACTGCGAATGCCCAAGGAAATCGCGCCACCTGGACTGGAACTGCCACTGTACGAACGAAACCAATTTGAGTTGGGTGAATTGCTGCCATTGTAACTCCCATTTTGCAACTGGACAGGCGGGTCGAGTTCAACCTGGTTCGTTCGTTTCCAAGGAATCACCAAGTAATTCTCCGTGATGAACCAACGGTTCGAGGTCAACGGCCTCATCGCGCTGACATTTAGGAGCAACGGCACTGTTTGATTGTTAATTTCATCAACCGCTGTGAAATAGTTGATCTGGTAGTTGTTGTTGTTGACCACAACGCTGCTGTCCAAAGAGGTCGTGGTTTCATCGTAGGCCTGACCACCATTGTCAATGCTGTTGCCAATGCCGAGGTTGATGGTCAAGTTTTTGTCTTCATCGCCAAAAGTCACATTGGCAAACCCGAGCACCAATGGCCGGTCCAAATTGCCGTAGTAGTCGATGCCCGCCACACCGCCCACAGATACATGGACATTCTCGCGCACTTGGCCTCCAAACTTGGCTGTGAGTCCAGCACCAACGACGGAGAGGAGGACCCCACCGGTGAATCGATCACTGAATCCGTAGCTGATGGAGTTGAGCGCCACGTTGGACTGAAAATAGCCCTCTCCCTTTTTCAGCTGGATGCCTGATGGTGCAAAAAAGTAACGGCTGGGTTGGTTGCTGATGTAGCCAAAGCCGCGTTCTTGGTCTGCCTCGCTCAGCATTTCTGAGGTCAAAGCCTGGACCAAATACTTGGGGATTCTGGTGATGCCCAATCCCATGATGTCAAGCACGACCTCACTTTCTGTGATCTCAATGAGCTGTCCAAACTTGAGGGTCCCATCGTTCATGGTCAGTTGCACAAACCGAGAGCCATCGGCATTCGCGGCGCCAGCGGCACTGGTTGTCGTGGATTCTTGCGACATCGAAACACTTGGTGAGAAAGCCCAAAGGCTGCACAACAAGGTCAACAAGGCTAAGGGTTGGATTGACTTTTTCATTGGGTCCATTCGTCCAAAGGTACGCCTGCCTCGTTCACCCCTATTTCTGAGCTGCGTTGACCAATGATCCACCAAAGCCAGATCGCACTTCTCATTCCAAAAAGAACAGGTTCATACCCTTTCGGACCCGACCTTTGGCACATGGATTCTTTGTCTCAAATCGTATTGGGGGCGGCGGTGGGAGAAGCGGTCTTGGGACGTCGCATTGGCAACCGAGCAATGGTGTGGGGCGCCGTGGCTGGCACCCTCCCTGACATGGACGTCCTGGGCAAGTATTTCTTGAGCGAGCTAGACAATCTCGCCTTCCACCGCGGCATCAGCCACTCGCTGCTGTTTTGCGTCTTGGGGGCCTTGGTGTTGGGTTGGATGACCCGTCGTTTGTACCAAAGCCCACACCACGCAAAGGTGGCCGTCGGAACCAAGGTCCTTGCTGCAGTGGTGATTGGGTTTGTGGTGAATTTCTTGACCCAAATCTTTGCTCCGGGCACTTGGTGGCCCGTCGCAGTCTATGTTCCGTTGGTCGGAGTTTGGGGCTGGAGGCACGCCCAAAAGAGGTACTTCGAAGGGCGATGGGAAGCGCCCAACGCAGACCTCAAAGGTTGGGTGTTGCTGTTTTTTGGTGGATTTCTCACCCATACCCTGCTCGATTGCTTCACCACCTATGGCACGCAGCTCTTCGCCCCTTTTTCAGACCAACGTGTGGCGTGGGGCACCGTGGCCGTGGCCGACCCCCTCTACACCCTTCCTTTTTTGTTGTGCCTTCTGGTGGTCGCCCGTTGTTCACGGGAAGATCCAAGGCGTCGGGTTTGGAATGCGGTCGGGTTGGGTTGGAGCTGTCTTTACTTGACGTTGACCGTGGTCAACCACCAGCGCGTCCAACGGACCTTCTCCGAGGCCCTTGAGGTTCAAGGGAGAGCCCATGTGGATTTCATGATCACCCCCACCATCTTCAACAACCTGCTTTGGAATGTGGTGGTGGACACGGGAGATGGGTTCCTTTTGGCCCAGCATTCCATCTTGGACGAAGTCCCCATTTCCTTTCACCCTGTGGCGCAAGGCCATGAATTGCTTCACAACCTCGACACGGACGAGACCCTCCAAGTTCTTCGATGGTTCAGTGCAGGGTACTTCAATGCTGTGCGTCGCGACGACGGCAGCCTCCAGCTCAACGACTTGCGCTTTGGCACCTTTTCAGGCCGCGGGGAAAATGCGGACGATTACATTTTTCGGTTCAAGTTGACCGACCGTGGTCCGGACCAATCCTACGGCTTCGAACGGGCACAAGGTGGACCCCCCGACGACAAGGCAGAGGACATGATGATGGACCTGTTGGAGCGCGCCTGTGGACTGTCCTCAAACGATGACCACGAAGCGGCCAAATAACATGGCAATGCCGATTTCACGCTTGGGGCGATATTGCGGTCCATGAAAGCAAAGGACCTC